>Ga0209292_1004811_pt1 | contig 14072 bp, 14 predicted proteins | sample GOMGulsemesocosm_2_FD_184634 | JGI IMG/M metagenome (GOLD analysis project Ga0209292, IMG submission 184634) | Methane-oxidizing microbial communities from mesocosms in the Gulf of Mexico - GOM9C Gulf of Mexico (SPAdes) (version 2) | ecosystem: Environmental > Aquatic > Marine > Cold seeps... | reverse complement strand
CAACGAATATTAAAAAAGATATAGAATGAAAGATAAGAGGGTTTTATTTATTTCTTCTGAAGTAGTACCATATTTACCAGAAACTGAAATTTCATCAAATTCATTTCAAGCAGCAAAAACTGTGAATTCAATTGGAGGTCAGACCAGGATTTTTATGCCAAGATTTGGGAATATTAACGAAAGAAGACATCAGTTACACGAAGTTATTAGGTTATCAGGAATGAACTTAGTAATTAACGACTTGGATATGCCTCTTATTATAAAGGTTGCATCTATTCCAAAGGAAAGAATGCAAGTATACTTTATTGATAATGAAGAGTATTTTAAAAGAAAGGCGACTTTTACTGATGAGGATGGAAAGCTTTTTGCAGATAATGATGAGCGTGCTATATTTTTTGCTAAAGGAGTAATAGAAACGGTGAAGAAATTAAATTGGGCGCCAGATATTATTCATGTTCATGGTTGGATGGCATCATTATTACCGCTTTATTTAAAGCAGTATTTTAAAGATGAACCATTGTTTACAGATAGTAAAGTGGTAACATCAATTTATGCTGAAGGGTATGAGGGTGATTTAGGAAAGGATTTGATATCAAAAATTAAATTTGATAAAATTGAAGAATCTGCATTAGACGTTTTAAAAGAGAGCTCTTATGTAAACCTTATGAAATTGGCTGCAGATAATTCTGATGGAGTTGTTTTTGGTTCAGAAGATGTTAATTCCGAGTTAATAACATACATGGCTAATAGTGAAACGCCTACTTTAGATTATAAATCACCAGATGAGTTTGAATCTGCTTATTCAGAGTTCTACAAAAACTTAATGGCATAATCAAGAAATTAAAGATTACTATGAGGAATACAAAGCACTTTTTGGCTTTACTACTTGTTGCATTACTGTTTGTGTCATGCGACAAAGAATACAATACTATCGGGACAGGACTGGTGAATGAAGATCACTTTCAATTGATAGAGGATTTTGGCTCAGAATTGAAAACGAGACAAATATACTTTGGTGAGCAATCGCCAGAGCCACAGTCATATCCAGTTCAAACAGATAATTTATCATACAATACTTTAGGGTATTATAAGCACCCTGTTTATGGGGGTGTAACGGCTAACGTAGTAACGCAAGTTGCCTTGAGTGAATATGGGAAAGATTTCGGTGAGAATCCGGTAATTACAAAAGTAGTATTGTCTATGCCGTATTTTAGTACAAAAACAGATGTTCTTGAAGATGGTGTTGGAGAATATGACTTGGATTCGGTTTATACTACAACTGATGCAACTATTAATTTAAAAATGTATAGGTCAGAATATTTTTTAAATGATTTTGACGCAAGTGGTGAAAGGAAAAAATATTATTCTAATGAAGATATTATTTCTTTGCCTGGAATAGAAGATGTGTTGTTGTATGAAAATACTAGTTTTACGCCATCAGATCAAGAGATTTCTTATGACGAGTTGGATGATGAAGGGGAGCCTGAAACGATAAGATTATCGCCTAGACTAAGGGATGATAGTAGCTCAGTAGACGGGAGTGGCGTTAGTACAACTAACTTTGTTGATGTGTCAAATTTTGATTGGTTAATTGATCCAGCTAATGAAACTGTATTATCTTCAGCAAGTAATTTTAAAGAGTTTTATAGAGGTGTTTATTTGAAAGCTACAGCTACTGACCCTGATAAGGGTGTTTTATTAGGTTTAGATCTAAGTGAAGCTGAAATAGAAATTTTTTATACATATGATGACCCTGAAGGAGGGGCAGACCCTTTGGAGAGTTCAATTAAAATTCTTTTTACCGGAAAAAAGGTAAATACATTTGAGAATGCAGTTGATAACACATTTGCATATCCTCCAGTTGAAGGAAGTATCTATTTAAATGGAGGACAAGGAGCTATGATGGCAATTGATCTCTTTGGTGATGATTTAGATGGTAATGGAGTAGCAGATGGTTTAGATGATTTGAGAGCCAAAGATATACTGATAAATGAAGCTAGTTTAGAGTTTTATGTAGATCAATCAACGCCAATGGGAGGTGAAAATGAGCCAGAGCGTTTGTTTTTATATGATATGAAAAACAATAAAACGTTGTTGGATTATCAGTTTGATGTAACATCTAATTCAGATACGAATTTGACTCAATTAAATCATTTAGGAAAACTTCAAAGAGATGCTTCTGGAAATGGTGTAAAATATAAAATTCGTATTACGGAACATATTACTGATTTAATACGAAATGATTCTACTAATGTAAAACTGGGACTAGCGGTTACCAATAATGTTTTGGCAGTTGGTGTTTCTGATGTGAAAGGTTTTGAAACTATTACAGGAGGATTACCAGAGTCTATATTTTCATCATCTGTAAATTCTCATAGGGGAACAGTTTTGTATAATGAAGAAGCTGCTGATGACGATAAAAAATTAAAATTAAGAATATATTATACCGAAGCAGATCCTGACGGGATAGATAATAATTAGTAGTATATGTGTGGAATAGTAGGTTATGTAGGGTTTAGAGAGGCTTATCCAATAGTTATTAAGGGGTTAAAGAGATTAGAATACCGTGGGTATGATAGTTCTGGAATAGCGCTTTTAGATAATGGAAATATTAAGCTTTCTAAAACGAAAGGTAAAGTTGCTGATTTAGAAAGTAGAGTTCAAGGCGAAATTACTCTAAATGGTACTTTAGGGATAGGTCATACTCGTTGGGCAACTCATGGTGAGCCTAATGATGTGAATTCACATCCGCATATATCAAACTCAGGAGATCTAGTAATAATTCATAATGGTATCATTGAAAATTATGATCCGTTAAAAAAAGAGTTGATAAAAAGAGGGTATACTTTTGCTTCAGATACAGATACTGAGGTTTTGATTAATTTAATTGAAGACGTTAAAAAAAACGAAGGGGTTAAATTAGGGAAAGCTGTACGTATTGCACTAACTCAGGTAGTTGGTGCGTATGCAATTGCTGTGTTTGATAAAAATAGACCTGATGAAATAGTTGCTGCCAGAATGGGTAGTCCATTAGCAATAGGTGTAGGTGAAGATGATAAAGAGTTTTTTATAGCTTCTGATGCATCTCCATTTATTGAATATACTAATAATGCTATTTATTTAGAAGATGAAGAGATAGCAGTTATTAGAAAAGGGAAGAAAATTAAAATACGTAAAATATCGGATGATTCAATCGTTGATCCATACATTCAAGAGTTGCAATTAAACTTGGAGCAAATTGAAAAAGATGGGTACGATCATTTTATGTTGAAAGAAATTCATGAGCAACCTAGTGCAATAACAGACACCTATAGAGGTAGAATGTTAGTGAATGAAGGTATTATCCGTATGGCTGGAATTGATGATAATATGGAGCGTTTTTTAAATGCTGATAGAATCATTATCGTAGCTTGTGGTACTTCATGGCATGCTGGTTTAGTTGCTGAGTATGTTTTTGAAGATTTATCAAGAATTCCAGTAGAGGTTGAGTATGCTTCTGAATTTCGATATAGAAATCCGATTATAACAGAAAAAGATGTGGTAATAGCGATTTCTCAGTCTGGAGAAACTGCTGATACTCGTGCTGCTATTCAGTTAGCAAAATCAAAAGGAGCTTTTGTTTTTGGTGTTTGTAATGTGGTAGGTTCTACTATTGCAAGAGAATCTGATGCAGGTGCTTATACACATGCTGGTCCTGAAATTGGAGTTGCATCAACTAAAGCATTTACAACGCAAATTACAGTATTGACTTTAATAGCTTTGAAATTAGCAAAAGCAAAAGGCGCTATTTCAAATTCTGATTATCACATGCATTTACAGGAATTGGAATTAATTCCAGAGAAAGTAAAAGAGTGTTTAACTTCTGATAGTCATATTAAAGAAATTGCAGCTGTTTATAAAGATATGCCTAACTTCTTGTATTTAGGTAGAGGGTTTAACTTCCCTGTAGCTTTAGAAGGAGCATTGAAGTTAAAAGAGATCTCTTATATACATGCAGAAGGATATCCGGCAGCAGAAATGAAACACGGCCCTATTGCTTTAATTGATGAGCAAATGCCAGTGGTGGTTATTGCTACCAAAAAAGGACATTACGAAAAAGTAGTCAGTAATATTCAGGAGATCAAATCTCGTAAAGGGAAAATTATTGCTATTGTAAATAATGGAGATGTGAGTGTTCGTGAAATTGCAGATTATGTAATTGAAGTTCCTGAAACATTAGAATTGTTAAGTCCTTTGCTTACAACTATACCATTACAGTTATTGTCATACCATATAGCAGTAATGCGTGAATGTAATGTTGATCAGCCACGTAACTTAGCAAAATCGGTTACTGTAGAGTAAAAAATGATCGATAAAATATATTTAAAAAGCATTTTGAGAAATCAAGATGCTTTTTTCATTGAAAAAAGCATTGAAAATTAATTTTAAAAGAATATCTTTGCACCGCGAAAAATGGGGTAAACTCAATCGCTTATAATTTTCTAAACATTAAATAGTTAAGAATGTCAACACTTACAGGAAAAGTATCACAGATTATCGGGCCAGTTGTAGACGTAGAGTTTAACAGCCAAGATGGAGCACTTCCAAAAATTTACGATTCATTAGAGGTTAATAATAACGGGAACAAATTGATTCTTGAAGTTCAATCGCACGTTGGAGAAAATACAGTACGTACTATCTCAATGGATTCAACTGATGGATTAAGTAGAGGAACTGAGGCAGTAGCGACAGGGAACCCTATTAAAATGCCAATTGGAGATGATGTTTATGGTCGTTTATTTAATGTAATTGGTGACCCTATTGATGGTTTAGCAGTTTTACCTAAAACAGGAGATGCTGGTTTACCAATTCACAGACAAGCACCTAAATTTGAAGATTTATCAACTTCTACGGAGGTTTTGTTTACAGGTATTAAAGTAATCGATTTAATTGAGCCTTATGCAAAAGGAGGTAAAATTGGATTGTTTGGTGGTGCCGGAGTAGGTAAAACAGTATTGATTCAAGAGTTGATTAACAATATAGCAAAAGGTCACGGTGGACTTTCAGTATTCGCAGGAGTAGGAGAAAGAACACGTGAAGGGAATGATTTACTTCGTGAGATGTTAGAGTCAGGAATTATCAAGTATGGTGATGACTTTATGCATTCTATGGAAGAAGGTGGATGGGATCTTGAAAAAGTAGACATGTCTGCTATGAAAGAATCTAAAGCTACTTTCGTATTCGGACAAATGAATGAGCCACCTGGAGCACGTGCGCGTGTTGCCTTATCTGGTTTAACAATTGCTGAATACTTCCGTGATGGAGCAGGAGACGGACAAGGGAAAGATGTACTTTTCTTCGTTGATAACATCTTCCGTTTTACACAAGCAGGTTCTGAGGTGTCAGCCTTATTAGGTCGTATGCCATCTGCCGTAGGATACCAACCAACATTAGCAACTGAAATGGGAGCTATGCAGGAACGTATTACATCTACAAAAAGAGGTTCTATTACATCTGTACAAGCGGTTTACGTACCTGCGGATGATTTAACAGATCCGGCACCAGCAACAACGTTTGCGCATTTAGATGCAACAACAGTATTGTCTCGTAAAATTGCAGAATTAGGTATTTATCCAGCGGTTGATCCGTTAGATTCTACTTCTAGAATTTTAACAGCGGAAATTTTAGGTAATGAACACTATGATACTGCTCAGAGAGTAAAAGAATTATTACAACGTTACAAAGAATTGCAAGATATTATTGCAATTTTAGGTATGGAAGAATTATCTGAAGAAGATAAATTAGCGGTAGGACGTGCTCGTAGAGTACAACGTTTCTTATCTCAACCATTCCACGTAGCAGAACAGTTTACAGGATTAAAAGGTTGTTTAGTAGATATTAAAGATACTATTAAAGGATTTAATATGATTATGGATGGTGAATTAGATCACTTACCAGAATCTGCATTTAACCTTAAAGGAACTATCGAAGAAGCTATTGAAGCTGGAGAAAAAATGTTAGCTGAAGCATAATTCAATTAACAATTAATAGTTAAACAACTGAAAGTATGTTTTTAGAAATTGTAACACCAGAAGCAACATTGTATAGCGGAGAAGTAACTTCATTAGCTGTGCCAGGAGTAAATGGTGAGTTTCAAATGTTAGACAATCACGCACCTATAGTTTCTATTTTAGGAAAAGGGAATGTGAAAATATATGGTACTATTGATTTGGATAAAAGTGTAGCAGATAAGTTCTCAAAAGGAACTAATAACGAAACGCTTTTGGCTATTAATAGTGGAACTATTGAAATGAAAAATAATAAAGTAATTGTATTAGCAGACTAATACACTACTTTATAGTAATAAAAAAAGCACCAAGTTTACTTGGTGCTTTTTTTCGTTTTGCTAGTAAAAGTAATTATTTCGTTATACCTAATTTTGTTTTTACAATAGTTGTGATGTCGAATTTTTCATCAGCATAAGCAAACTCATTTCCGTCAACAGTAAGTATTTGGGTATATTTCTGTTCCTTTGCTATAATAGCAATCATATCACTTATTTTTTTGTACAACGGACGTAATAAGTCATCTTGTTTTATTTGAGTTAGTTGACTCCCGTTTTGTTGAAACTTTTTGATGTCATTTTCCAAGTTATACAATTCCTCTCCCATCGTTTTTTTCATGATGTCACTATAGGTATCCGCGTTTTTTTTATAGAGATCTAATTTTGTTTTATAAATGGAAACTTTTTCATTTAAAGTTTTTTCTAATCCTGAGTTATAAGTAGCAACGGCTGTTTCAACGGTTGTTAATTCAGGTAGCTTAGAAAGTATTTCGTTTACGTTAACAGTACCTACTTTGCTTTGTGCGATTATGCTAATTGAAAAAAGCATAAAAACAACTGATAGTGAAATGTATTTAATTTTCATAAATTTTATATTAGTTATAGAGTTTCAAATATAAAAAAGCAACTGATAAGGTTAGTTGCTTTTTGGAATTATTAACAAATAACTATCTAATTCCCTTTATTAAGGAATAAGGTTTACTCCTTAATATATTCTAATATATCTGCAGGTTGGCATTCCAACGCTTTACATATAGCTTCTAAAGTTGAAAAACGTACCGCTTTTGCCTTACCTGATTTTAGTATGGAAAGGTTTGCAGTGGTGATACCTATTATTTCTGCAAGTTCCTTGCTACGCATTTTACGTTTTGCTAGCATTACATCTAAATTGATTATAATTGGCATAAGCTATACAGTTAAGTCATTTTCCTCCATTAATACGTTTCCTTCCTTAAAAATTTCAGCCATTATAAAAGCAAAAAGCATAAAAATTAGCGGGATAAAGGAAATTTGTAGTTGCCCCTTACTGCCTTCATGGTAATCAATAATAGTATAGCATGTTAGTAAAAAATAAATAAAAGCATATATACCTATCTTTTTAAATGAAATTACATTATTTCTTTTAAATGTTTTAAGGGTTTGTACTGATTCTATTATTTTCTGAAATTCATTAGTAATTAAAAGCATCATAATTATGACTAAAGAATATTTAAAGTAGATGCTGTAGATAGCTGTGGTTGTCATTTTGTTTAAAGCAAATACATTTTCATTTGAGTTTTCTTCCCATTTGTCAGAAAATTTAACGTCGATATCAGATGAGTTTACTTTAATATTGGCATCTTTATAATAGTCCCTATCTATCTGTAAGTGTGCAAAAAAGCATGTGAAAACTATTAAAGATAAAATATAAATGATTTTTGAGGATTTGCAAATTATTATTGCAATACTTAAAAGTTTATTTTTTTTCATGATGTTGAATTTATACAGTTAAATCGTTTTCTTGTTGTAGTTTGCTTCCTTCTTTAAATATCTCTGCCATTATGAATGATGTTAGCATTAATAATAGAGCTGTGAAATTAAAGTCAAGAGTACTTGTACCGCCTTCATTATAATGAATTTCGGTATAACTAGTGACGATAAAATATATTAAAAGATATTTTCCGATTCGTTTAAACGATAGGATGTTTTTTTGTTTAAAAGTGCTAAAACTTTTAACAGATTGAATAATATTTTGATACTCCTTTATACATAGATGTAAAAGGATAAGCATAGTCATAAATTTGAGGTATATAACACAGTAAGAGTAAGTGGTTATATTATTAATGTTATAAATATCATGATCGTTTATAGAAGAGTTGTACTTCCATTTATTTGTAGATGTATAGTTGAATGGAATCATAGATGAAGCGTTGTCGCTAGGAGTGTCGAATCTTATGTTTTTACCTTCAAAGTAATTATTGTCAGTTTTCATGTAAATAAAAGCCACGGTAATTAATATAATTACTGCTATATACATCAGTTTGATTATTTTGCAAATAGTAACGGCTATATTTAAAAGTCTATTTTTAGTCATGATGTTTTGATTGAGTTAGTTTAATTATTGTTTAACAATAACAAAAGTATATTATAATTATCGAAAAACAATAATAAAATATTAAAAAAAGATAATTATATGTAGTAAAAAGTGATTAACCTACTATTATTGAGCAAGTTCTTTCGAAATAAAGTTTTAAATAATTGATGTTTGTTTTTGTGATAGCTCTCTTATCTTTGAAAAATGTTTCCTAAAAAACTACAACAGAAATTACAGAGTCGAATCGAAAAAAATAGTCTTCGAAAACTATCTTCTTCAAATGATTTAGTAGATTTCTCTTCAAATGATTATTTGGGGTTTTCAAAATCAGAAGTGATATTTAATGAGTCACATCAATATTTAATTGATAATAACTTTGTACAAAACGGCGCTACAGGTTCTCGGTTATTATCAGGGAATCATGAGTTGTATACTGTTGTAGAAGAACAGTTAAAAAGGATTCATCAGTCAGAAGCATTGATTTTCAATTCGGGCTATGATGCCAATATTGGTTTTTTTAGTGTAATCCCTCAGCGTAATGATGTGATTTTGTATGATGAGTATTCACATGCATCTATTCGTGATGGCATAAAATTGTCTAACGCTAAAGCTTACCCATTCAAACATAATGATCTAGCTAATTTAGAAAAGAAATTGTTACGTCATTCAGAAGCAGTATATGTGGTTACAGAATCCGTTTTTTCAATGGATGGTGATTCACCAGATTTAGTTGAAATGCAAAAATTGTGTAATAAACACAAGGCGCATTTAATAGTAGATGAAGCACATGCGGTTGGTGTATTTGGTTTCGGGTTAGTTCAGGAGTTAGGTTTGGAAAAAGAGGTGTTCGCAAGAATAATAACTTTCGGAAAAGCTTTGGGTTGTCATGGGGCTGTAGTTTTGGGGAGTGAACAATTGAAAGACTATCTCATTAATTTCTCACGCTCATTTATATATACCACAGGTTTGTCGCCACATTCGTTAGCTACAATTCATATGTCGTATAAAGAATTGGTCATCTCGAGCGCAGTCGAAAGATCTCACTCAGTTATCCAGAAACTACAGGATAACATTCAGCATTTCAAAACTAAATATGACGAATTGCAATTAAACGATTCATTTGTTGAAAGTAATTCTGCGATACAATGTTGTGTCATTTCTGGTAATTCTGTGGTTAAAAAATGTGCTGAATTATTACAAGAAAACGAATTTGATGTACGTCCTATATTATCTCCTACTGTTCCAGTTGGTCAAGAGCGTTTGCGTTTTTGTTTACATTCTTGTAATACGCATCAAGATATGGATAAAGTGTTGAATTTGCTTAGTACATTTGTACATGATTAATTTCAGCCCTTGTCTGAAAAAAATAAGCATATGAAAGATAGTTTTACAACAATTGCGGTATTTCAATACTCAGCAGAAGCACAAATAATAAAAGGTAGGTTAGAGGCTGAAGATATTAAGGTTTTTTTAGCCGACGAATATACGGTTGATACCGATCCTATGGTGAGTAATGCAATAGGGGGTGTTAAACTTCAAGTATATACCGAGAAGACAGAAATAGCTAAAAATATTATAAGAACTATTGACGCTAGCTTATTGGTTGAGCCGATTGTTTGCTCAGGTTGTAAGTCTTCAAATTTTAAGTTGCGATTGTCTTTTAAAAACTTTATTCTAAAGTTGATTCCGGTAAGTGGACAATTTGAATACAATTGCGCAGATTGTAATTCTAATTTTAACGCAGCAGAAGTATTATGAGTATGAAGCTATTTGTAACGGGTATTGGTACCGATGTAGGAAAAACAATAGTTTCGGCAATACTAACAGAGGCTTTAGAGGCTGATTATTGGAAGCCAATTCAAGCAGGAGAATTAGAAACAGGGGATTCTCATACCGTAGCGAACTTAATTTCTAATTCAAAAACGACGATTCATCAAAATGCATATGCGTTAAATACTCCAATGAGTCCACATGCTGCAGCAGCAATTGATGAGGTTACGATAGATCTAAAAAAGATTAAAACACCCAAGACCAAGAACCATTTAATAATAGAAGGTGCTGGAGGTTTGTTGGTTCCATTGAATGATGAGGAAACAATACTAGATTTAATTCAACCTGATTATAAGGTAATTGTTGTGTCTCGAAATTATTTAGGAAGTATCAATCATACGTTAATGACTATACAGTTATTGCAACAAAAAGGATTTGATGTTGCTGTAATATTTAATGGGGAAGAAAATAAAACATCTGAAAGTATTATTCATAAAACGACAGAGGTAACTGTTTTAGGAAGAATAGATTACGAGCCGTATTTTGATAAAAATGTGGTAATGGAATATGCAGAAAAATTTAAAGATTTGTTATAAAAAATCATCAAGAACTTGTTCATAATAATAGTGGCTAATAAAATACTAGATGGGAAAAAATAAAGAGGCTAGCCTTCAAGAAAGAGATAAAAATCATATTTGGCATCCGCTAAAACAACATCAACTAAATCCTAATAGTTTGCCAATAGTCAAGGCTAAAGGTTGTGTGTTGACTGATGACAAAGGAAATGAGTATATTGATGCTATAGCATCATGGTATACGTGTATGTTTGGGCATTGTAACGATTTTATTACTGGTCGTGTTGCTACTCAAATGCAACAGTTGGATCAGGTGATGTTTAGTGATTTTACACATGAGCCAGCTGTAAAACTTTCAGAAGAGTTGATTAAAATTCTTCCAGAAAATCAGAATAAAATTTTCTTTTCTGAAAACGGATCTACGAGTGTTGAAGTAGGTATTAAAATGGCATTACAATATCACTTCAATAAAGAAGAGAAACGAGATACATTTATCGCTTTTGAAAACGGTTTTCATGGTGATACTTTTGGAGCAATGGCTGTTTCTGGTCTATCAGTTTATAATGGCCCGTTTGAAGATTTTTTGATGGATATCAAACGCATTCCAGTTCCTAATGGAAGTAATACACAAGTAATACTTAATCAATTAGAAGATATTGTTGCTAATAATAAAGTGGCTGGATTTGTATATGAACCCTTGGTACAAGGTGCGGCAGGGATGAAAATTCATGATGCTATTGGTTTAGGTGAAATTTTAAAATTTTGTAAAGAAAACTCAGTTTTAACAATCGCTGATGAAGTGATGACTGGTTTTGGAAAAACAGGAAAATATTTTGCTTCTGATTATATAGAGACAAAACCTGATATTATTTGTTTGAGTAAGGCGTTAACAGCTGGGCTAATGCCAATGGCTATTACTTCTTGTAAGCAAGATATTTACGATGCTTTTTTGAGTAATGATATTAGTAAAGGAATGTTTCATTGTCATACCTATTGTGCAAACCCATTGGCTTGTACTGCAGCTATAGCGAGTATTGAGTTGTTACAGTCAGAAACTATTCAAAATAATATTGAAGGTATAATAGCCTCGCATAAAACATTTAATGAACGTATTGAAGACCATCCAAAAGTAAAATCTACTAGGCAATTGGGGGTTATTTTTGCTCTAGATTTAAATACTGAAATGGAGCGTTATGGAAGCCTTCGTGATAAGTTGTTGGAATTCTTTATGGATCATGGAGTGTTCTTAAGGCCTTTAGGTAGTACTATCTACATACAAGTACCTTATGTAATTACTAAAGAACAGTTACAAAAAGTATATAAAACTATTGAAGAGGCGTTGGAAATAGTGTAAATTTGTATTCTTTATAAAGGACTATAAATCATAATGAAATCACCAGTTTCTATAACAGCATTGTCATCTATTTCTGCATTAGGAAGTACTCAAAATCAGGTATGGAATAATTATCTAAATGATAATCATTTTATTACTGAAAAATACTTCGATAATTTCTCAGCTTTGGTATCTCAACTGTCTGAAGAGGATAATGTAGCGATTGAAGAATTAAGAAATTCTGATACCAAATATGTACATCTGGATGATTCAGTATTGTATGCTATTTATGTGTCCAGAAAAGCAATAGCTGCAGCTAATTGGGAATCATCTGATGATTTTGGAATTAATATTGGGTCTTCTCGTGGAGCTACTTCATTATTTGAGAAATATCATAAAGCATTTTTAGAAAATAATTATGCTGAAACATTAAGTTCTCCAACCACAACTTTAGGGAATATATCTTCTTGGTTAGCTCATGACTTACAAACAAATGGTCCCGAAATATCACATTCTATAACTTGTTCTACGGGTTTACATGCTTTGCTAAATGGAGTAATATGGTTGCTTTCTGGAATGTCAGATAAATTTTTAGTAGGAGGAAGTGAAGCGGCTCTAACCGATTTTACAATTGCTCAAATGCAAGCATTGAAAGTGTATGCTAAAAAAAATCAAACGTATCCGTGCCAGGCATTGAATTTAGAAAAGAAACAAAACACTATGGTTATTGGTGAAGGTGCAGCAGTAGTTTGTTTGGAGAATGGAATAAAGGAAGATGCATTAGCAATAATAGAAGGTATTGGGTATGCAACAGAGGTTTTGGAGCATAATGTTTCTATTTCCACTGAAGCTGAGTGCTTTCAGAAGTCAATGAAAATGGCCTTAGGGAATATTGCTCCGGAGGAAATTGATGCTATAGTAATGCATGCTCCTGGAACGATAAAAGGGGATTCATCTGAAGTAAAAGCAATTCAAAAAGTTTTTGGAGGAAAAACACCTTTGTTGACAAGCAATAAATGGAAGTTAGGACATACGTTTGCTACATCGGGAATGTTAAGTGTTGAGCTGGCAGTAATGATGTTAAAAGAGCAGCAATTTATTTCAGTTCCGTTTATTCAAAAGCAACAACCAAATAAAAAATTAAACAAAATATTGGTAAATGCGGTAGGTTTTGGTGGTAATGCAGTAAGTGTATTGTTATCAAAATAGTATGGCTATCCATATATAATTAGTATTTTTGACAAAATTATAAAACACCCATTTTTGGGGCTAACTCTAATTTTATGAGCGAAGTAAGACATAACTGGACGAAGGAAGAAATTCTTGAAATATATAACAGACCAATGATGGAATTGTTATATGATGCGGCAACAATTCATAGAAAACAACATGATCCTAATGTTGTGCAAGTTTCTACATTGTTATCAGTAAAAACGGGAGGGTGTTCTGAGGATTGTGGATATTGTCCACAAGCAGCACGTTACCATACAGGAGTTGAGGGTAATGATTTGATGACTGTAAATCAAGTTAAGGCTCAAGCATTACGAGCTAAAGAAGGTGGAAGCTCAAGAGTTTGTATGGGGGCTGCATGGAGAAACGTGAAAGATGGTCCAGAATTTGACCAGGTATTGGAAATGGTGCGTGGTATCAACAAGCTGGATATGGAAGTGTGTTGTACCTTAGGGATGCTTACAGAAAATCAAGCGCAACGTTTAGCAGAAGCTGGGTTGTATGCTTACAATCATAATTTAGATTCATCAGAAGAATATTATAAAGAAGTAATTTCTACTAGAGGTTATCAAGATAGATTAGATACTATTGATAATGTGCGTAAAACAAATGTTACCGTTTGTTCAGGAGGAATTATCGGAATGGGAGAGAATATTGAAGATAGAGCTGGAATGTTAGTGGCGCTTTCAACACTTAGTCCTCAGCCTGAATCTACGCCAATTAATGCTTTAGTAGCGGTAGAGGGAACTCCTTTAGAGGAAGAAAAGC
>Ga0209292_1004806_pt1 | contig 14078 bp, 15 predicted proteins | sample GOMGulsemesocosm_2_FD_184634 | JGI IMG/M metagenome (GOLD analysis project Ga0209292, IMG submission 184634) | Methane-oxidizing microbial communities from mesocosms in the Gulf of Mexico - GOM9C Gulf of Mexico (SPAdes) (version 2) | ecosystem: Environmental > Aquatic > Marine > Cold seeps... | reverse complement strand
GGGTTTGGTTAAAGCTGTTTAAGTATAGTTTAAACGACTTAGACTCAACTAAATGGCTACTTTGACAAGGAAAAATAAACTCGGCAACGGCAACTTGTGGTTTGCCCTTAGCATTTAACCAAGACAGTTCATAACCAGTCCACAGATCTTGACCTTTAAATGGTAAGTCAGTTTCAACAACGTTTAATTCATCACGATTGAGCTTTCGAGGAATAGGAAAAAGTAAACTTGCGTCGTATTGATCTTTATATTCAGTTTGTTGGCCTAAAAGCGTGCCTTTTAGTGCTTCAGAATTGTCGTATGCAGTCATATATATAAATTTTGCTTTTAAGGTTACAATTGCGTTCATTGTAACGAAAGTTAAGTGATCATGCAGTATGTCAGTTTATAAAAAATTAGAAAGCCTATTTAATCAGTATCAAAGCCAAGCAAAACAACAAACCGGTCAATATCCTTTAATGGAACATGATGAGCAATGGCCTAGCCCTTGCGAAATGACTGACACCTTAGTTAATGGGCAAATTCAATGGCAGGCTGTTGAGAAAAACCCAAAAACTAATATGGAGAATTTAAGTGGTGCTTTAGAAGTTACGTTTCCTGAACAAATAGGGGAGTTTTACGGTAGCTTTTACGCTGATAATATTATGGTGAGCTCTCCTTGGGGTCAATTAATTTTGCTACAGGCTTGGAGTGAAACTGATTATGATCAATTACAGCAAAACATAACGGGTCATGTATTAATGAAGCAAAAGTTAAAACATGATGAAACGGTTTTTATCGCTTTAACACAAGAAGATGATTTATTAGTGACAGTGGAAAATTGTACAGGTTCGGTATGGCTTGAATATGTGGGTAAACGTCCACATCAGAAAATTGCAGACTCTGTAGCTGAATTTTTAGCGCAAGTTGAAGCTGATTTTAGTGCTTAGTTTTATTCTACCTTTTCATTAATATAGCAGCACAACAAACGAGACTCCCGATAAAATACCTAGGGAGTCTCGTTTGTGAGTTAAGTACCAACTCACTATGGTGTTATCAAAATCATGAACTTTTTACGAGTTTATATTTATCACAAACTGTTTATATAACTCAGGTAAATTTTCCAAAACGGCTTCTTTTCCTGCAAAGTCATATTGCTTTAAAGCTTTTTCAAGTTTTTTAACTGTGAATTTATTAAGCATCATATCAGCCGTAGATTTATGGCTAATATGCCAAGGCTCAGCGGCGATGCCACCACGGTATTCATCATAAGGTTTATAAAAACCAAATTGTGCCATATTGTCATCTAACCAGGCAGTTAAAGCGCCAAACCGACCATCTTTACGATATTCATCTTGCTGTAAGCGAATTTGATATTTTTCTGTAATAGCTGCTTTGTCATAAAAATCAAAATCTGTACCCCAGTGATGCCTACTGGCACCGGGTAGGGCTGAAAACAACATAATGGCCTGACACTTTTCTAAATCACTTAAGCCATTTAATTCAACTTCTTGATCATCAATATTAAATACTGGATTGATACCATTGTATTTTTTTTGCCAAATTATTAATTGTCTATCAAAACTTCTAAAGCTAGAGGCTATCGCTAAATCAAAGCCTGCATTTTTAGCGGCAATAGTCATTGATTGTAAATCACTTACTATTGCCCAATTAACTAAAGAACCATGAAACTCTACTAAGTGTTTTTCAGTTTGGCCTGTTAAAATTTCAGCTGAGAACATCATGTTAACGTCTCTATTAAAATTTGCTCATAAACATCAGTGAGAATTTCAAGATCATTCGCTTTGACACATTCATCAATTTTATGAATTGTGGCATTACAGGGACCGAGTTCAATCACTTGAGCACCTGTTTGTGCAATAAAACGACCATCAGAAGTGCCTCCCGATGTTTCTAACGATGTATCAATATTTTGAACATGCTTAATTGCTTTTACCGTTGCATCAACCAATGGGCCGGTATCAGTTAAAAAGGGTAAGCCATTTCTGACCCAGTTTAATTCATATTTAACATTATGCTTTTTTATGATTTCATTTACTTTTTCTTGCAGAATTTCCATTGTCACTTCAGTACTGAATCTAAAGTTAAATTGAACCTCTACCGAGCCAGGTATCACATTGCCGGCACCTGTTCCGCCATTAATATTAGAAACTTGAAAGCTGGTAGCAGGGAAAAAAGCATTACCTGAATCCCAATGAGTATGAGTTAACTCTTCAATAATTGGGGCCGCTAAATGAATTGGGTTCTGGGCTAGGTGTGGGTAAGCAACATGACCTTGAATACCTTTTACCGTTAAGAACCCTGTTAATGAACCACGGCGGCCATTTTTAACGACATCACCTAAAGTCTTCGTAGAAGAGGGCTCTCCTACTAAACACATATCCATTTTTTCATTGCGTTTTTCAAGTTCATCAATGACACGCGTAGTACCATTTATAAATGGACCTTCTTCATCAGAAGTAATTAAAAATGCAATAGAGCCTTTATGATCTGGGTGCTTAGCAATAAAACGCTCAGTAGCAACAACCATCGCAGCCAAAGAGCCTTTCATATCTGCAGCGCCACGACCATGTAAGTATCCGTTTTTAATTTCGCCACTAAAAGGTGGAATTTGCCATTCATTTTCAGGACCTGTTGGCACAACATCGGTATGACCAGCAAAACAAAATACAGGTGACTTATCACCTTTTCTGGCCCACATGTTTTGGGTATCAACAAAAAACATGTTTTCGATGTTAAAACCGACATCAGTTAAACGCTCAGCCATTAATTGCTGACAGCCTTCATCTAATGGGGTAACTGAAGGGCGCTGAATAAGTGCTTGCGCTAAAGCGATAACAGGAGAGGTCATTTATTAAATATCTCTTTATATTGTACGTCTTTAAAAGCTAAATGTGATGCATTGTTATGAACTAATAAAGGACGTTTGATCATCGCAGGAAACTCTAATAATAATTCAAGGGCAGTAACTTTATTTAAGCCATCTTTTTGCTCTTGTGTTAGTTGGCGATACGTTGTGCCGCGTTTATTTAATAATAATTCCCAGCCAAGTGCAGCTTCGAATTCAACTAACATATCGTTTGTTAATCCTTGAACACGATAATCATGAAATTCAAATGCAATATCATTGGCTTCTAACCATTTTTTAGCTTTTTTTATGGTGTCACAGTTCTTAATTCCATACATGATTGTCTGGCTCATGTTGATCCTTATTATATATTCATCACTTTAAATTACCGACATTTAAACATATTTGTAAGTGCTTTTCAGCTAATCAATTATTCCTATGCAGGGCTACAAAACATGTAACTCAGGTTACAACAATTTACTTTATGCGAATAACTTAACTATATAATGAAGATGAATAACAATTGTGATTTAGCTAAGTGATGTGATTTTATCTAATTATATGAGTTTATTCGGCGAATTTAATCAATATTTTGTCATATATTTGGATACCAATTAAGAATTGAAATGAAAAAATTATTTATAATTTTAATCGCTTTAACGCTCGCCTTTTCATTAACGGGTTGCTTTAAAGTGATACATGAAAAGATATCGGGTGACCAGTTCTTATATGATAAAACCGTGATGCAATATACAAAATATAGCGCTAAGATTTTAACTAAACTCGCAATAAATGAACTCAACTGTGAAAATTATAAAGAGCATACAGGGAACTTTGTTCTAAGTATGATTGACATTGTAGGGTTAGAAAATGTTAAGACTCATGCCAAAAGCACTTATGCTAAACAGCAAGTACGTAAGTATGAAAGGCAAAGGCTATCTCGCTGAAGGTAAAATCTTGTGCGTACAGCTAATACTTATAGGGCATTAATAAAATTTTTATAATTAATTACAAGCAAATAGATATTTCAACATATCTATTGGCGTTTTTTAGATGTGATTTTAAAAAGAATATCTTCACCAGCAGTAAGTTGATTATTAGAATAATATATCGCACCTAATTTTTGATGATTCAACACGGTCACTGAAGCAAAGATGGGCATTGGAATTTTTCTTAAATCAAAATGCACAACGGACTCAGCTGCTTTTACAACTTGGTTTTCATGTTTTTTAATTGCTAAACCAGGTAATGGAAAGTGGATAGGATCTATATCTATCGCAACTAATAATTTCAAACCATTTTTTGCTTTAAAATAAACTTCAGTACCGCCCATTTTAATTTGTTCTATTACACCATCAAATGGCGCTACAATTTTATGGCTTGTGATTTCAAAAGCTAAACCACAACCAAGCATTCCTGTTGAAAATATTTTTTCAGGGTGATGCTCTAAAGGCAGTGACTTTCCTGATAATGGTGAGACTACGGGAAAACCTAAATTGACGACTTGTTGTTGTGTTGCAAAAATTACTTGTTTATGAATTGACATTATTGACCGCTGATGACGTTATATCCATGTTGTTGAAGGCTATTAATGGCATTATCAATAAATTCTTGTTTAATTAAAATATAATCAGTATCAAAAGTAGATATGGCAAAAATAGATATTTTCTCTTGTGCTAATACACCTGAGATATTAGATAAAATTCCCGTCATAGAAAACCCTAAAGGGCCTAAAACTTCTAATGCAGCCCAACCAGACTCTGATTCATTGCTGTTAAGTTTTACAAAGTCAGGGCATACAATAGAAAGCTCATCATAAGTCTTAGCGATAAAAAACACCGGAGCAGAATAAACCTGTTCGGGAATTTTATCCGAAGGATCAAAACTATGAATTGTAAATGCTTCTTTCATTAATTCTAAGGATTGTTTAGACATAAATTTCCTTATTTTAAATTACTCTACTAGAAAAATTAATCTAGAAAGTTATTTATTAAAATTACGCTTATTAGTCGATTTAGGCAAGTTTAACTTTGTTTATTTTTCTGATTTATTTTGGCTTTAACTGTATTTATAGCTACTTTAAATGAATTTTATCTGTTAGCAGGTGAAAGTTCGGGTTTATAAAGTTTGCTATATTGTACTGTTATTGAATTGTCAGAATATTTGTTTTCCACAGATTCTGTGGATAACCTTGTTAATTACTTGGTTATTTCTATTTAAGTTATTGTTATATAGTGAAAAAATGAGATGGCACAAAAATTGATTGATTTCATTCTTATTGAAAACAGAAATAAACTGAGTAAACAGCCAGTTTATTTCTGTTAATTTCATTTTTAAATGTTATTTCATCGAAAAGTACGTTAAAACTCATACTTTTTATGTGCTTTTATTGCGTAGCCTGTATTGCCGTTAATGCGATGGTATAAATAATATCATCGACCAAAGCACCACGACTTAAATCATTTACTGGCTTTCTCATACCTTGAAGCATTGGACCAATGCTAATGAGGTCGGCACTTCGTTGTACAGCTTTGTATGTGGTATTACCGGTATTTAAATCTGGGAATATGAATACAGTAGCTTGACCTGCAACAGGGCTGTTAGGCGCTTTTTTACGGGCAACATTTTCCATAATGGCTGCATCATATTGCAAAGGTCCATCTATCATTAAATCTGGACGTTTAGATTGCGCTATTTCTGTCGCTAATCTTACTTTTTCAACATCAGCACCGACACCTGAGCTACCCGTACTGTAGCTTATCATCGCGACTTTAGGCTCAATACCAAATGCAGCAGCAGAGTCAGCTGATTGAATCGCAATGTCAGCAAGTTGTTCTGCAGTAGGGTCTGGGTTGATGGCACAATCGCCATAAACTAATACTTGATCAGGCAATAACATGAAAAATACTGATGAAACTAAAGAAGCATTTTCTGCTGTCTTAATTAATTGCAACGGAGGACGAATTGTATTTGCAGTTGTGTTTACTGCACCCGATACTAAACCATCAACTTCGTTGTTTGCTAACATCATAGTTGCAAGTACAACGTTGTCTTTAAGTTGCTCAGAGGCTACGACATCGGTGAGTCCTTTACCTTTACGTAATTCAACCATACTATCAATATAGTTTACTCGAACGTCCACAGGGTTGATGATTGTTACATTCTCGTTTAAGTGAACGCCTTGTTGTTCAGCAATTCTTAATATTTCTTCTTTATCACCTAATAATATCGTTTTAGCAATATTGCGTTCACCACAAATAGCAGCTGCTTTAACTGTTCTAGGTTCTTCACCTTCAGGTAAAACAATTGTCTTTTGAGATTGCCTAGCTTTACTTGAAAGCAAATGACGAAATGCCGGAGGCGACATTTTACGCGTAGTTTCTACACCATGAGTTAAGCTTTTCAGCCAGTCTGCATCTAAAAATGCTGCATTATGGTCTTTTACTTTTTCAATACGTTGTTCATCGTCTGAAGGTACTTCCATATTGAAGTTATGTAGTAAAAGCGAGGTACGCCATGTATCCGTTTGTGTTGATATAATAGGTAAACCAGTTTGCATTGCCTGCTCACATAATTTCATTATGCTAGGCTCAGGTTTAAAGCCGCCGGTTAATAAAATAGCACCAAGTTTAGTACCATTCATTGCTGATAAACACGCAGCAACTAAAATATCGGTTCTATCACCCGGAGTAACCAATAAAATACCAGGAGTAAAGTGACTTATCATGTTTGATACTGTTCTTGCACAAAATGCGACACGGCGTAAACGTCGGTGTTCTAAATCGCCTTCATTGATAATTTCTGCACCTAAGTATTTAACTAAGTCCATTACACGCGGTGCAACTAAGTCAAAATTCCAAGGTACGCTGCCAAGTAATTTGAATGGATGTTTTCTAAAAAGTGGTAAAGCTGCCAGCCTATGTTGCTCACTTTCTAATTTATCAGCATCAAATTGCTCCGCTAAATCGGCACGCGCTCTGCCTTCTTCATCAACGGGCGCATTTACTTTATTAAAAATACAGCCTAATACGCGTTTATGTTCAACGCCGCCATAATTACCTGAAGCGATTTCTAACTTTTCTTCAAGTTGCGCATTAGTATCATTACCCGGTGTAATCACAAAAATGATTTGGGCACCTAATGCTTGCGCAATTTCTCTATTAACTCTTCCTGCATAGGGCTGTTTACGAGTGGGTACCATGCCTTCAATGATAGCAACATCACCCTTTGTGATATGCTGCTCAAATCGAGATACAATTTCCTCTAGTAATACGTCACCTTTACCTGTGCTGATCATTTGCTCTGCATAAGGTAAATCAATTGAAGGTGGTGGTTTAATTAAAGAGCCTTTTTTTACGATTTCAGTTGATTTTTCAGGACCTTTATCATTGCTTCTTGGTTGTGCAATAGGTTTGAAAAAGTTAACTTTAACGGCTTTTTGTTCAAGAGCTCGCACTAAACCAACAGAAATTGATGTCAGACCAACACCAGTAGAAATGGGGATTAGCATTATACGATGAGACATTATTTAGCCTCCTTAACTAACTTAGCAGAATCTTGTGCAATTACCCATTCTTCATTTGTGGGTATAACAAGTGCGATAGGGCCATTTTTATTATTCGTAATAACACCAGGTTGGCCAAAACGAGCAGCTAAATTTTTATCTTGATCAACTGATAAGCCGAATATAGTGAGTAAATTGAGTACTTTTTCACGAATTAGATTTGAATTTTCCCCAATACCGCCAGTGAAAACAATGGCATCAAGTTTACCTAAAGGCACAGTATACGATGCGATATATTTCGCTAAACGATAACAAAAAACATCAAGCGCAAGTATTGCCTGTGGATTTTGTTTTTCATATGCTTCTTCTATTGTACGACAGTCATTTGATAATTCACTTAAGCCTAATAGACCACTTTTTTTGTTAAGTAAGTTATCTATTTTTTCTGCACTGTATCCTAAATTACTTAAAAAGCTAAATAAGCCAGGATCTACATCGCCACTTCGCGTGCCCATAACTAAGCCTTCGAGCGGTGTAATGCCCATGCTGGTATCTACACTTTTACCACCTTTAATCGCAGTAACAGAACAACCATTGCCTAAATGGGCACTGATCAAATTAACGTTTTCGATTGGTTTTTGTAATACAGATGCTGCTTGACCAGATACAAAATAATGGCTTGTACCATGGAAACCATAACGACGAACGCTATGCTCTTTATATAAACTATATGGCAACGCATATAAGTAAGCCTTTGAAGGCATGGTTTGATGAAATGCGGTATCAAAAACAGCAATTTGTGGTAAAGAACCAAATGCTTCGATTGCAGCTGCAATACCAACTAAATTTGCAGGGTTATGCAAAGGTGCTAGCGCGGATACTTTAGTGATTGCCGAAATCACATCTTCATTGATGATTACAGAGCCTGTAAAATTCTCACCGCCATGCACAACACGATGACCAACAGCAATAAGTTGACTCGATAATTGATTATCATTTATAAGTTGTACTAAAACAGAGATTGCTTGTGCGTGCTGTGCATTTGAAGCCAAAGAAACGGTATGTTTACTGCCATTTAATTTATATTTTAAGCTTGCATTTTCAAGGCCTAAGCATTCAGCTAAGCCAGATAGTGTTTCATTACCAGATAGCGCATCAATGATGGCAAATTTAAGACTAGAACTTCCGCAATTTAAAACAAGTACATACTGCTGGGGCATGATTTTTCCTGATATGAGTGTGGTTTAATATATAAACCATAAATTACAAAATAAATTAACACTAAGGTGATAAGGACAATTCCCTTAGCTGTGGTATAGTCTATACTATATAAGTATTTTTGAATTGATTTAGACCAATTTTTAGTAAGTTATTTAATGAGGAGTCACTATGCAAAAAACTTTGATGGTGCAAATAAGAGAAGGCCAAAAATATAGTAAATTGTGGCCAGATCGTATTGAATTAGCTCCTATTTTTATAGAACGCCGAGTTATTAAAGCGACGCAATTGGCAATGCTAGTCATGCCAGCTTTGGCATTAATAAGTATGCTTGTTCAAATTCAATATTTTGGTGCCGATTATTTACCGCAAGCTTTGGCATGTAGTTTGTTCTTTTTATCTTTACCTGTTCAAGGCTTGTTGTGGTTAGGTAAACGTTCAGATACTGATTTACCGCCTAGTTTGGCAAGTTGGTATCGTGAAATAGAAGTTAAAATGCAAGAAAATGGCCATCAACCTAAAATTAGCAGTGCAAGGCCTAAATACTTTGAACTCGCAAGTTTATTGAAAGAGATGTTCGATAAAATGGACAGGGCTTTCACCCGAGATATGTTATAAATTTTATAAATGAATTATCAAATTAATATAAAAAATCCCCATCGCAATAGCATGGGGATTTTTTATGGCAGATAATTATTTAAGTGGGTTGAAATAGCTTTTAAAGATTTTGTGCATAATGGTAAAGCGACTTTAAAATAGTTAATTTTTTATCATCACCGTCATGTTCATGTACTAAGTTTTCAAGCGTTAACATAAAGTCTTGCGCATCAATAGAAGGCTGATCATCTCCATTCATAATTTTATCTTTACAATAGATACGCCATGTATCTAACTCATGGGATTCAAGTGTTTCAGGCCAGTTACGAGCGCGATATCTAAAAAATAAAGTTTCAAACTTTTTATCTTCAAAATCTAATTGCAAATTACCTAAATGTTCAGGTTTAGTCTCATGGATCACCTCAAATAACTGTTTATCATTACGTGAAGTGAAACCGTTATATAATTGATAATCAGGGTTTGTGGTTTCGCCAAAATCTCTTTGCTCGGAAAATACATCAATCACTTTTTGTCTTAGAGCCGAGTCAGCTTTTAAATTAGCCAGATTTTTTAAACATTGCTCTCTATCTATACCCAAACGTTGTGCGTTTTCAGGTAATAAAGTTTTTGCAGGAGCAACAACAGGGCATTTATTTATATGAACTAACTTTAAGCCGATAGGTAATTCATCTGGAGACAAATCAGCTTTTGGCGTATATAAACGTTTTTGTATTTCTTGTGCACTTAACTCAAGTAATGGAGTAGGGTCGTAAGTTAAGTTATAACAAATGACCGCATTTTTATTGACTGGATGAAACGCCATAGGTGCCATCCAACTTGTACAACCTTGAGTAGAAGGGATCATAGATGAAGTATGCACAATAGGCGTCATATTATGAATATCTATCAGCTCTGCTACTTGTTTTTTAGTTCTTAAATTAAAAATGAACTCATATAATTTAGGTTGTTTTTGCTTTATAAGCTTAGCCAACTCTATCGTCGCTAAAACATCTGATAATGCATCATGCGCTGCGGCATGCTCAATACCATTGGCTTTAGTCAGCTCTTCTAATCTAAAACTTGGACTACCATCTTCTTTAGTTGGCCAATTGATGCCTTCGGGGCGAAGTGCATAACAGGCTCGCACTAAATCAATTATATCCCATCGGCTATTACCGTTTTGCCATTCACGTGCATATGGGTCAAAAAAGTTACGATATAAAGTATAACGTGATACTTCATCATCAAAACGGATACTGTTATAACCCGCAACACACGTTTTGTTAACACTGAATTCATCATGAATTTTTTTAATAAATTCAGCTTCAATTAAACCATGTTTCTGTGCATGTTGCGGTGTAATACCTGTAATTAAACATGCTTCTGGGTGCGGCAAAAAATCAGGCGCAGGTTTACAATAAATAATAAGTGGTTCACCAATAATATTTAAATTAAAATCGGTGCGAATGCCCGCAAATTGGCTCGGACGATCTTTTTGAGGGTTAGCCCCAAAAGTTTCATAATCGTGCCAGTAGATAGTGTTTTGTGGCGGGGTATCGTTAAATGTGTCCATAATGCTCTTTTATTATTGGCTTTTTTACAGCTATATCTATGGTGATGATTATAACCGTAAATTTAAAAGAAGTATGTATTGAGCTAATTTAGCTGGGGAATTTAGTCACGCTTACCTGCAGGTAATAATCTCCCTTCAAATGTATTTGCGAAAAAAGTTTAAGGCCGCAACTACTAGCTACGTCGCCTATGTGCATCCATGGAAGGCTTTCGAAATCTTTTAATTTTCAATACTACTTCCAATACTATTTTCTCCACAGATTCTCCTAATTTGGTTGTTATTCTCACCATACTTTAGATTTTAAGAACTGTGGGGGGTATCTTTCCTTTACTCTTATTTAAATCAAGGTACTCGGATTAAAAATGTATCTCTCCTATTTTTTACGATATTACATTAGACCAATTATTAAATGTGTGCTTTATCGGGATGGAATTTACAGGTTTAAGGAATAACAAAATTAAAAGGCTATCAATTCAGATTGGCTAAGTTGGGAAAGTAAAAATGAAAAAATTAATAACAGGTTTAATGTTAAGTGGTTTACTAATGGGAGTTTCAAGTGCTGCAAGTGCTAAGTGTCATGTTAATCTTGAAATTAAAAACGCTAGTTCTGTAAGTAAAAATATCAAAGTATTAAGCTCATACTGGAAAGCGACAAAGAGAGATACACGATTAACAGCGGAACCTAATGAAATGCTAGCTCAGGGTGAAAGTTGGTCAACGGGTGGTACGATTGGTATTAAAAAATGTGACTCTAAGGGCAGAAAGCATACAGCTAAATTTTCTTATGTTTGTTGGAACCCTTACGGGCAAGCTCAAACTTTTTACCCATCAATTACTTTTAAAGACGGTGGTCGCCATATAAACGCGAAATATGTTGTTCATACTTGTGGTCGCGGTACTTGGACTCATTCATAAAAAACAGTTTAAAGATTGGCGACAGGTTACTTATTATCGTAATTGGAGTTGAAAAGAGGGTGCTGTACCATCTTAAACACCTAAGTCCAGGTAACATAAGGGTTATATTATCTTAAGAATGACCCTGAAGAAGTGGACTCTATTATAACTATCCGTGGTAGAAATAAGTAATTTAAATGCTAGAACAACGCCAAGATTTTGATGAAATAGATACTAACTACCCACATATTCAAAAAGTAATTGAAGCACATTGGGATGATTAGTAATAATGAGTTGATTCAATAATCAGTCAATCCTTTATTTGATTGGCTGATTATTATTTATATCAATTAGGTTTAAATTATTCATAACCTGAAACGATAAATAAAGAAGACCACGTTAGCTTAATTCATATTCACAGTGGCGCTATTACCATTACCTACTTGCATAACATGCATATTACCAGACACCGTTTGATTAACTATAAGGCTGTTACTTAAACCACTTTGATGTACGTTGAGATATGAATTACTTGCAGTTTGATTAATCTCTAGTGTCGAATCTGAAGCATCTTGCCAGTAATCTAAACTATTATTATCACCAAATTGAGTGATTGTTAGACTGTTATTACTACCGATAGTTGCTCCTGAAATATTATTAAAGGCACCATCTTGATTTGCCGAGATCATATTTGAATCAGCGCCATCAGATGCAGAAATATCTAGGTTATTATTATTACCGCCTTGCATTACATTTATTGAATTTCGGTATCCTGTAAATGTATTGATATTGACATTACTTTCATGACTAAATTGATCTACATGTGAGCTATTCTGCTCACCAAAATCATGATTAATATTTACATTACTCATCATGCCATTTTGAAACACCATAGTATTACTATTCAATTCATTTTGAAAAATGTTTGTACTATTGCTTTCACCTGTTTGGTGAACTTCAGCATGTGACTGAAATGAATTTACATCTTGATTCACATTAACATGATTATTCAAGTTATCCTGGTTAATCCAAGTATTATTCATCGTGCCTGATTGCATAATATAAGCTTGGTTTTCTCCTAATTGATTGACTTGGGCACTGTTATCAATCCCAGGTTGGTCAATTGTAACGTCTTGAGCTGATACACTCGTTGTATATCCTAAAGTAGCAGTTAACAAAGTTGCTAGAATAGTTTTACGATTCATACAATATCCTTACTTTTAAATGAAATATGCATTTTAAAATGCTGTGGGTTTACCTTTTTACTATTAAAAAATAAAAACTTTAATTCCAATTACCTGAATTCATTTTATTGAATGTTAGTTTCGTATTATTGCTGTCATATGACTTCCAATTTGAGTAATACGATTAATTTGATTGTTTCCTTGAATGCTTATAATGACTTGGTTGTAATTTCCAAATTGTTCAACTGTTGTGAGGGAGCCGTTACTTTCTTGATGTATGTTTATATTATTTCCTTCACCAATCTGTTTTGTGTAGATATTATTTTTATGTCCAACGATATTAATGTCTGTAATGTTATTATTTCCGATTTGATTAATATCTAAGGTGTTTTTAAAAGAGTAATGACTTAATTGTGTTTGATTGATAGAGACATCTTGTTGACTGTCTATCTCAGTGTTTGATGAAGAGAGTTCAGAATGAGAAATCTGGTTAAAATATTCAGAAAATGATGTTTGGCTAATTAACAAGTCTAATTCGTTATGTAGTAAATCTTTGGAATAGGATAAGGGTGTTAAAAATAGAAAAAATAAAAATGTGACAGATTTAACGCTATATCTGTCATTAAAGCCTCCTAAATGCATTTGTATATACATCATTTTAAATCCTTTAATGCGTTATAAATAAGCTCCATTTGATGATTTTTTGATTGTAGTACCTAATTTAGATAAATCAAAAAAATAATGATAATTTATTAGTTTATATATACAAAATAACAGTCGGTATTAAAAGGGGGAGGTATTACTTAGTGGAAAAGAGAGCTGAGTATTAGCTCTCTTATTTTTGAAAATAATTAATTAAGCGCTCTCTTCAGATGAAGCGCTTTTTATTTTACTTTTTAGAGACTTAGGAACAGAACAGCCAAATAACTTAGCACCGGCAGTTGTTAATTGAAAACAGCTTTTATTATTACAAAATATAAGGTCTTGGTTTTGTAAAATACTTAAAACATCACTTCTCTCATCTCCTTCACCTGGTAGTGTCGATGCGCCTAAAAACGATGGAAAGCTATCGGCTAGTTTATTAAGTATAGGTAGTGCAAGTTCTTCAAAGTTATTAAGATTAATGCTCATTCGAAATTATTCCTTTTCGTATTTTTTTAGACAGTAACAAGCCATAGATAAAAACACAAACATCTATGGTTAAAAATAACCATGACTTTAAATTATCAATAGGAAATAATTGCATTTAATTTTGAGTTT
>Ga0209292_1004805_pt1 | contig 14084 bp, 12 predicted proteins | sample GOMGulsemesocosm_2_FD_184634 | JGI IMG/M metagenome (GOLD analysis project Ga0209292, IMG submission 184634) | Methane-oxidizing microbial communities from mesocosms in the Gulf of Mexico - GOM9C Gulf of Mexico (SPAdes) (version 2) | ecosystem: Environmental > Aquatic > Marine > Cold seeps... | reverse complement strand
CTAAGGTCTTGGGTAAGTAGCCGGCGCTCATTAGCCGCAGCTCTCATATTAACAGTGAAATATTCAAAACGATCACGACCAAGTTCTTTTGCGCGATACATCGCTTGGTCTGCATTTTTCATCAATGCTTCTAATTCGTTACCATCATCGGGGCAGATAGTAATACCAATGCTTGCCGATATATGAGCGACTTCACTGCCGATGTTAAAAGGTTGGGTTAATTTTTCTAAAATATTGTTAGCAACTTTTTCGACCCCTAGCTGATCATCAATATTCATTAATAATATAACAAACTCATCCCCACCTAATCGCGCAACAGAATCATTCGCCCGTATACTGCCCTGAATACGAGATGCACATTCAATAAGCAATACATCTCCCGCATCATGGCCCAATGTATCATTAACCTCTTTAAAACGATCAAGGTCTAAAAACATCAGTGCAAATTTCTGTTTATTACGACGGGCATTATTAATTGCCACATTAATATGTACTGCGCCTAACTCTCTATTGGGGAGTCCGGTTAACGTATCATAGTTTGCCTGTTGCCAGATTAATCGATTAGCACGATCACGTTCTATAGCAATTGATGCTAATTGCGCAGATTGCTCAATTAGCTGGCACTCAACCTCTTGAGGCTCACGTGCTTGCCGATGATAAATAGCAAATGTTCCTAATACGTGGCCTTTGCTACTTATAATAGGTTCTGACCAACATGACCCTAGTTTTGCCAGCTCAGCCAATCCGGAAAAGTCTTCCCAATAAGGGTGAGTGCTGATATCTGAAACGATCACACGCTCGCCAGAAGCGGCAGCCGAGCCGCAAGAACCGATTCCATGGCCAACTTCAAGTCCAATAACCGCTTCATTATAAAAATCAGGTAGCGAGGGCCCATAGCCTTTCTCAACTATTTTACCGCTGTCATCGAGCAAAAGTATGCTGCACAGCATGCCAGGAAATTCACGTTCTACACCTGAGATTATTTCATAAAAAGTAGATTTAATTGGCGTTGCACGAGCGACTAACTCGAGTGCAGTACTACGTAAAGCACTAAGCTGATCTTTACTCTGTAACTCTGCGGATAAATCTCGCCAAGCCCGTTTTTGAATTCTCAATCCAACAGATGTTTGTTTCATTTGTGCTGACGAAAATTCATCTTCCACAATCGCCGCTAAATCCGATAACAGGCTAACGCTTTCATCCGAAATTGTTCTCGTTTTAACATCGAGCACACATAAAGCACCGACAATGTGATCGTTATGCATTAAGGGAATGCCAACATAGCAGCGAATATTAGGTTTATTCACCACATAGTCTAGGTGCTTAACATCATCATCAAGTAATGTATTTTCAATAACGGTAGGGGCTTTGCTCAATATAGTATATTGGCAAATCGACTGTGAACGTGAGCTTTCATACGGCAGATTATCTGGAGTTGCCTTGGCCCATAAACGATGTTTATCAACCAGCGTTATATACGCATACGGCATATTAACTAGTGCCTTAGCAAGACGAATAACACGATTAAACCTTTCTTCTGGTAACGTATCCAACAGCGCTAAATTTGCTAATGCGTTTAAGCGAAGAGCCTCCGTATTCTCTGTTGTATTGTCGTTCATTGATACCATCCTCCGATAAAGCTCTTCCTGTTGCCATTGCCTATTTCCAATAATAACCAAGCTGGCAACTTCGGATGATTCAATTTAGCATCAAAGGGTCACGTTTATCAATCAACATGTTTGAGCTACATCAATCAAGAGTTAGATATAGTACCAATAAATTATAAGGCTATTTTAATGCCTTATAACATTTCCGTTAATTAAGTGATTTATTGTGCGAAGCAGAAAATTATTCAATGGAATTGGTATTAACATCATTTAGTGTATAGCCTAGATGTTGATACACTCTCATTAAAATCTGTTGCTTATTAGGGGTTACAGCACATGCTTGAGCGATATTTTCAACAACCTTAGTCACTTGATTAATATACCTGCCATATCCTCGATCAGAACACTGATTGGGTGGCACAATAAAGACAAACTTAATCACATCACAAAGAATTTTTCCATCCCATAAACTATCTTCAAATACAGCTAAACCTTCATTATTTGTATTTATCATATGAAAGGTCGACGATTTATCACCTTCCATTTTATTACTATGACGCACTAACGGCATTTTGTTGTTAGCCACCATTACGGCATTCTCAATTTGGTTTTTATCCATAGCTTGTATAAATAATCGCTGTAACTCTTGATAAAGCCCATCATAAGGGGCATCTGAATTATCATTGATTGCAACTAAATTTCTAAGCTGATGATCCATTGGAAAGTTGACTACAACAAAAGTTTGGCTATCTATATCTTCGGAAAAAGATACATGTTGTGATTGATAACGCGTAGCTATTGGCCTGAATTTATGAGATTGACTAAGCTGCTTCGACTTATTATTGGCAAATAAATCATAGGTTATATGTTGATGGTCTCTAACATCAATATCAACATTGGCTGGTGAAAACTCATCACTTAATCGCGTTATGACATCACGAACCTGCTGATGAAACAAAGCAGCATTCACTCGAATATTATCACCGGTCGCCAAAAACAATATTTTAATTTTTTGCGCCATATAATCATCGCTAAAAAATGATGTTTGACCACGATAAAATTGGGGATGATAAAAAAACATAATCTTTTCATTTGTTTCAATACGTTCAAAATCCATATTAAAACGCACAATTGGGGTCTTATCGTTGGCAATAAAGCTGACGGTTTCAATGCCATGCTGTTGACACAAACTGAATATTTTCTGGCTTAGTTCTTTATAAAAACGCCCCAAATATTCAGTGTTTCCATTTTTATAATTAGGTTGTACATGTTCAATAAGCGCTGGAGTCAGTTTAAACTGCGCAATAAGGTATTGATTATCCCTAGCATCATTGGGCACATAGACTTTGTGCGCGCCATTACGATCTCTTTTGTTTGATTGCAAACGTGTCATCTTTAGTTCCCTGTCTTAAATTTGAGCAAATTCTAACAAGGTAAGATGACACTTTTAAGACAAATCAAAGATTGTCAAAAACAATTAACATCGCCCGACATCAAAGCTTAGCACCTCATTAATATGACGTTTTTTAAGTGCCAGCATAATGAGCCGATCAACACCTAACGCAACACCCGCACAATTTGGCAGGCCCGCTTCGAGGGCTGATATCAATTGGTGATCGATAGGCTGAGCACTAAGCCCTTCGTTTAGACGATCTGTATTGTCTTGTTCAAAACGAGATAATTGCTCGCAGGCATCTTGCAGTTCATGAAAACCATTCGCTAATTCGATGCCTTGATAATAAAACTCAAAACGGCGAGCGACTCTTTCATCATGAGATTCCAGCTGAGCTAATGCAGCTTGCGATGCAGGAAAGTTATAAATAGCTAAGGGCCTTTCTAATCCAATTTTAGGCTCAATAACAAAACAAAATAAACACTGTAAAAGTGTATCTTTATTCAACTCTGTCTTTACAAAATCACCAAAATCGTAACGCAGTGCAACCTGCCTAATTTTTTCAATATCACTAGCTAAAGGGTCTAGTCCAACATGTTCAATGAATACTTGCTGATAAGTCAAAATGTCACTGGGTGGTGTGTGTAAAATCTTACGCAATAATTCATCAACCTCCGCCATGAGATCCCTATGATCATAATTGGGTTGATACCACTCCAACATCGTAAACTCTGGATTGTGATAACGCCCCGACTCTTCATTACGAAATGATTTAGATATTTGAAAAATAGCACCACTGCCCGCACACAGTAATCGTTTCATATGAAATTCAGGCGAGGTTTGTAAATAAAGACGCTGCCCTTGTGCAAAACCAGGCCCAACGAATTCAGTCTCAAACGCATGAAGATGAACATCGGTGACTGTTGCCTGCGACAAAGAAGGTGTTTCTACTTCAAGCACCTGCCTAGCATCAAAAAATTTACGAATATCTTTTATCACTTGGCCGCGTTTTTTAAGTGTTTCTATTGAGGCGCTGGGTTGCCAACTCATGGGGTTTCCTCATAAAAAAACCCGATTAAACAACGTTTAATCGGGTTTATAACGACATACACCCTTGTCACTCTCCAGTGCACTTTCAAGTAACATGGGTATAGTTCTTATTTGCTCACGCGAGAGACGTATTCACCGGTGCGCGTATCAACTTTTAATACTTCACCAATTTGAATGAATAATGGAACACGTAAAACAGCACCAGTGCTTAACGTTGCAGGTTTACCACCTGTACCAGCCGTGTCGCCTTTTAAGCCAGGATCTGTTTCTGTAACTTCCAATTCAACGAAGTTAGGCGGAGTAACAATGATTGGGCTACCGTTAAATAAAGTGATGATACATTCATCTTGCTCAACCAACCATTTAGTTGCATCGCCAATGGCTTTAGCATCAGCAGCAAGTTGCTCAAACGTTTCATTGTTCATGAAATGCCAAAATTCACCATCGCTGTACAGATAAGCTAAGTCACATTCCACAACATCGGCTACTTCAAACGATTCACCAGATTTAATTGTTTTTTCTAGTACTTTGCCAGAAATCAATTTACGAATTTTTACACGGTTAAATGCTTGGCCTTTACCCGGTTTAACCGTTTCATTGTCTAGAATTGTGCTCGGCTCACCTTCAAACATTAGTTTAAGGCCATTTTTAAATTCATTCGTGCTAACTGTAGCCATGACTTCCTCGTTATTGTCTGAGCATTGTGCTCATTATTAGGGATATATCAGTAAAAAAGTGGAGACTACCTTACAGGCAATTCTAATAATTGCTATAATCCACTTATCATTAAATTTTTAATCAGCCGATTCTACCTGATTAATCGTCAATCTAAAAACAAATGCCGCAGATAGTCTTTCAAAACTTAATTCCACATCAAAATTCTTGGCAAAAAGAGCTCGGACAAGTCTTTACTGATCCCGAAAAGCTGCTCAACTACTTGTCGATAGACCCAACTCAATATCAAGAATCATTTGCCGCTCGAAAACTATTCCCAATGCGTGTGCCAGTGCCTTTTGCCGATCGCATGGAGGCAGGCAATATTAATGATCCACTGCTCAAGCAGGTAATGACTTCTAGTGATGAATTTATTGAGCAATCAGGCTTTAGTGATGATCCGCTACTGGAGCAAGAAACACCAATTCCCGGGTTATTGCATAAGTATGAAAATCGCGTGTTACTGATGCTTAAAACGGCCTGTGCTATTAATTGTCGCTACTGTTTCAGACGCCACTTTCCGTATCAAGATAACAGCATCAATCAATCTGGAATACATGATGCGGCTAATTACATTGCCGACAAGCCACAAATTAACGAAGTAATTTTATCTGGTGGTGATCCGTTAATGGCTAGTGACAAGCATATTACCCAGCTCATGGAGCTGTTATCACCTATTCCACATATAACACGAGTCCGTATTCACACCAGGCTACCTGTTGTTATTCCATCGCGAATGACAGATGAGCTATTAAGCACACTGCAAATAGCGCCCTTTAATATTATTGTCGTTTTACACATTAATCATGCCAATGAAATTGATGATTCGGTTATCGATATGGTAGCCGCAATGAAAGCGCGTAATATTACGGTGTTAAATCAAGCGGTATTACTAAAAGACATTAATGATGATGTAGATAGTCAAATCGCGCTTAATGAGTCGTTGTTTGATGCTGGCATCATGCCCTACTATTTGCATTTATTAGATAAGGTGAGCGGCGCAACACATTTTGATAGTGACGAAAAGGCCGCAATATTACTAATGCAGCAACTTTATCAACAACTTCCCGGCTTTTTAGTGCCTAAATTAGTACGTGAAATTGGCGGGCAAGCGCACAAAACACCAATCGACCTTGGGTTAATGCCGCAAGTTTGAGTATAATAGCGCTCTTTCTAATATCACCATTGAGATAACCATGCCACACACGCAATTATTTGAGGCGTTAAAAGAAAACATTCGCCTTATTTATCGTCAATCTATTGATGCAGATAAAGCTATTGATGACTTACGCCAGCAAGACATGGCAAAGTTTTCAGCTATTTTTGATGAGCAGCAAGGGTTTATTACTAAAGCGAACAGGTTTACACCTTATGCTGAAGAATTAGGAAATGACTTGGTAACATTGCAACAGGGAAGCGCTGAGGATGTAGCAGTAAACGTGCAGCCTATAGTTGCAAAAATTGAAATACAGTTGCAGTTATTACAAGTATTTAAAGGCAATCTAAAAAATAAGCCTAAAGCATCTTAGGCTTATTTTTATATCACTAACAAGTCACTTTAAAAATAGTGACTTGTTAATAATTAAGCGGCTACTTGATCCGTTTCACCCATCGAGAATGCACGCATAATTTGTGCTTGACGCTCAACTAACGTATCACTAATGAAACATAAACGGCTACCTGATTTATGCTGCTGCATAATGCCAGGAATTTGCTCAGCCATAATATCATCATCATCACTGAGTGCATAAAGCTCTATTTCATCACCAGGGATTGAACATAATGCTTCATAAGCGCCCGTGCCAACAGGTGTTAAGTTGATATCGTTATCGATAATCTCACCACCAGCTAAAGCACAGTAAATTTCTTCACCAGAGAATTCACTTTTAATAACCATATATTGAATATGACCGTCGTGCTCTAAACCTAAGCTGTTTAACACTAATTGATTTGTTTCTGCACTCGCTTGTGCATTCGCTGCAATTTCACTTCTAAACATAATAATATTCCTTGGTTCATGTGTCAGAAAATATACTTCACACTGACAAGTTATAGATATTTTATTTAAAGCAATTAACGAGCCAAAACAACAACTGAAGGTAAGTAACTGATAAGTATAAATACGTAAAGTAAACTACTGTCTGTAGGCAACAAAAAAGCGGCAATTAACAGGTTAATTGCCGCTTTAAATTTATCAGTTGTCATTAAATTGTCAGATCATGTTACTTTTTAAGTTCGTTTCGCATCCACTTATTCAGCATAGCTTTCTCATACCCCAATGGTTTGGTCGAATTAGACGCAGCTCCCATATTAAAAGCAATATCTCTAAAACGCTTGCGCTGAGTTTTTGACACGCTGCCATCTTTATTAGAGACGGTGTATTCAATATCTATCATTGGCGGGTAAATATTTTTTATCACTCGCATATCACTGGCTTGGCCCATCATAGGACGTATATCACCGGCAAGGTCTAAGTTATGTACTTTTAATGTAATCGTCTGCCCATCAGTTAAATAACGGGGTAGCTTTTTATGGAAGTATTTTTCTAAATCATCTAATACGCGTTGCTTGTATTTTCGCTTATTACTATGTGCGCTATCAACATCGCGAAACTTTTCGGGGGATACCCAAGTCACTGAAACAGCATCATTTAAAAACTTAGGCGCGACCTGCGCATTGATGTCTTTAACGCTGATCAATGTTAAAGCCGCTGTCGCAAAAATTACACTAAAAATCTTCATACATCCTCACTATCGTTGTCATCTATTAATTATGACCACAAACAATGAGAAAGTTCCAAAATCAATCACTGAATACTTGAGAGTTATCCCTACCCTTTTGCTTGGCAACATAAAGTGCTTTATCTGCTTTTTTGAGTAGGTCTGCCGGGGTTAACTCGCTGCCTCTTAAAGAAGCAACACCAATACTCACCGTAATATTACAAATCAGATTAGTGGTGTCATATTCAACTTTTAATAATTCAATATTAGTACGAACTCTTTCGGCTAAAATAAAGGCCGTGTTTTTATCGGTTTGTGGTAGCAGAATGACAAATTCATCGCCTCCATACCTAGCAACGATATCCGTTTCTCTTAATATGGCGTTGTCTATTGTTTTGGCAACCTTTTGCAATACGCAATCACCAACATCATGACCATACCTGTCGTTATAATCTTTAAAATTATCAACATCAATAATAAGTAATGACAGATAACCTTTATTTCGTTTAGCCGTCGCTATCTTTTCACTAATATGCCTATTAAAGGCATAACGGTTAGACAACTTAGTCAAAAAGTCAGTTTCTGATTGATAATGTAAGCGCGCATTGACTCTTTCTAGTTCTAAAGTGCGTTCATGTACTTTGGCTTCTAATTGCTCATTCAATTGCTCTAGCTCTTTTCTCACCTTATGTTGAGCCGTCGTATTAATTGAAACAACCATCAAATAGTCAATTTTACCATCACCTTCACTAATCGGTGAAATTGTTGAATGGAACCACAATTCATTGCCATTAATGTCAACAACAGACGATTCTTGCTCAATTACTTCACCGGTGTCTCTAACTTGTTTGAGGTTTTTAGACATCTCATCAATAAATGATTGAGGGTAAAAATCAAACGGATAAGGCTTGCCGTAAAATTGCGTCACATCACTGATAGCCAGAGCACAAATGCCAGCAGGACTCATGAATTGTAAATTAAAATCTAGATCGATAATTTTTGTGCAGACCGGAGAGTGAGCAATCCAGACATGACTGTGTTTATCAGAAAAACTGAGTTGTTCCTCTTTTGTTCTGAATTTGGAGAATGACAAATTAGAGCTCCTTTCATCTTTGCACAACTGTATATATCAATTTAAAAACGAATGAATTTTGTACCGTAAACTATCCTAGCGCAATTAGTATTGTTTACCAATAGCAACGACCTTTCAGATCATTGCTCAGTAGGTAATAGAGTAGAACATTCCCTATTACGTGGTACAAAAGTAGAAGTGTCACGACGCCAAACCAGCGTTTTTAAACGTTCAGTACCGATTCTGGCCAGCAAAGGTCATCCAATTTATTAAAATGCACCAATCGAACAGGGCTAATACCTGCCTATAAAATAAAGGATCAAACCATGAATAAACAATTAACGTTTAAAGCAATGCATCAAGAGCCAGAATTACTATTTTTACCCAATGCTTGGGATGTCATTTCAGCGATGATTTTAGAACAATCCGGCTTTAAAGCGATAGGAACAACAAGCTGGGGAATAGCCAACGCACTTGGTTATACAGATGGCGAAAAGATTGAGTTCAGTGAACTACTCTCATTAGTGGCTAAAATTGTGTCAGCAGTAAATATACCAGTAACCGTTGATATTGAATCAGGTTATGGCCTAAACAATCAATCTATCGCACAAAACGTACTTCAATTGGCTAAACTGGGTGTTGCTGGTATCAATATTGAAGATTCTTTTAAAAATGCTCCTGGGCTCGTAGACACGCAACATCAATGCGACGTGCTCACAGCGATAAGACAAGCTTTAGATTTAGAGGGCTATAATGACTTTTTCATTAACGCCAGAATAGATACCTACTTTCAACTCTCGGATCCATTAAATGAAACAATCAGCCGCGCGACGGCCTATGTAAACTCCGGTGCAGATGGTATTTTTGTACCAGGCTTAAGTCACAGCGATGAAATTAAGCAACTTGTTAATACCATTGATGCGCCAATTAATTTGCTGTCATTACCTGATCTAACTGATTCAAATAAATTAAATGAATTAGGGGTCAAACGATTCAGCATCGGCAACGGCTTATCTGACGCTGTTACAGCTTTTATAGAGGCACAGTCACATCATATGCTTACCCACAAAACTACCGAGAACCTATATACCAAGGATCCAATAAGAACCATCTTTAGATAAACCCAAAACCCCATTACTTAACTAATGGGGTTTGTTACACCTTCCTTGGAAACACACCATTTAGCCTCTCAGTATAAACAAGTTTCAAGGTGGTATTGATTAGTCGATTGCTTTAGTAGGCCTATAGTGATTCTTAGTATTTGCAGGTGTTATATCGAAATATTTTTTAAAAGCCGTGGTAAAGTTTGAGACATGGTTATATCCCGCATGATAAGCCACTTCCCCAATACTTTTATTTTCAAATATCAGTGACCGCCGAGCGTGTTCTAGTTTTTGATTTCTAATATACTCTTTCAACGTCAGTTGATGGTGTACCTTAAAATGACGCTGCAAGGTGCTAATGCTTGAGCCCAAACGCTTAGCAATTTGCTCTAATGAATAGGACTCATACAATATATTTTCAATTTTTTTCTCATAGTTATTGGAGTTGATTTTAGTGTTATTATTTTCGCCTTCCATTAGGCTACATTGTTTGTCATACGCCTGAATGAGCCATTCAAAAGCCTGTGAGAATATCTCAAAAGCTTGTTGTTCAAGTTGCCAAGTGAAAGGGTTATTACGATGAAGGTTATTGTCAAACATCCCCTTTACCAACTCAACTAAGGTGTTCGTACCAGCGCCTTGATATACCGCCTGTTGAGACGCAAATAATTGATGAATAGTTTGTTCATCACTTTTACTGCGACAACGCGCCAGCAGCCAATGCTTTGTCACACTGAGATTAAATTTCTTCACCTGCCTGTGCTGACAAAAATAGCGCGTAAATAGCTGTTTATCTGAAATAACATTAATGAAAACGATTGGTTCGTTCACAGCCTTCACATTAAAATATTTATCCTCTAATGCAAAGCTCACTTCGCCCGCTAGCAAAACATTAATACTGATGCAGGCATCAACCTCAGATGTACTACGACCATTTACGTTTTCAACCACATCAGCGGTATGTATATCGATGCCACAGGGTAAAGCTTCAAACGTAATATCACCCGTTGCTATTTCACGTTTACTATCAAGCGCAGTTTCAATAAAGGTCTCTTCAAAACCAGCATCTTTGATTACTCTCGTTAAATCAACTTTTGAAAGCATTCTATTTTTCATTATAAAACATCCATTATCTCCACTGACGATATTGCATAACACCTTGGCGATTACACATAAAACTAGTCGCAACGATGATATTAACACAGTGATACAATAATAATCATTCTCATTACCATCAGGTTACCCCTAAGGAATTAAAATGTTAATTAAGCGTTTTAACATGCAAACAACAGCTTTAGCAGTTACTGCAGCGCTCACAAGCTCAACTTTACTGGCACAAGAAACAAAGAAAGTAAGCGATAAAGATATTGAAACAATTGCCGTAACATGGAGTACTGCAATTAACTCTTCTTCTATGTTTTTAAAAGGCGAGACCATAGCAAATAAACAAGCAGATCATATTAGTGACTTGCTACGTTCCATTCCTGGGGTAGATGTTGGCGGTGCACATTCTTTAAATCAACGTATTACTATTCGAAGCATGGACGATAAAGATCTCAATATTTCTATTGATGGCGCAAACCAAAATACCTATATGTATCACCACATGGGTAACCTGCAAATACATGCTGACATTCTAAAATCTGTTGATATCGAAGTGGGTTCAAACTCAGTCATTAATGGTGGTTTAGGTGGTTCAGTTCGTTTTGAAACGAAGGTAGCGCGTGAATTATTAAGTGAAGAACAAAGGTTTGGTGGGCGCTTCCAAGTGAGTCTAGCCAATAACTCTGGTGCCAGTTACTCACTAACTAACTACGGGTTGCTAACTGACAATATCGATTACTTGGCCTATTTCAACCAAGTTAACAACGATAATTATAAAGTTGGTGGCGGTGCAATTAAAGACGACAAAGGCCAAGTCATTGACGGCACCGATGGCACAGTTCGAGGACTAGAAAGCGATGTAACTGATACGTTATTGAAATTTGGTTGGGACTTAGCCGACAATCAACGATTACAACTTGGTTATGAAAAATATACCGATGAAGGCAATTATAGTTACCGTCCAGATATGGGCTTGGCAACTGATCTAACCATTACTAAATCCTTAGAAGTACCCTTGTTGTGGCCAACAAAACTGACACGCGATACCTTAACGCTTAACTACGATATCAGTTTCGATTCAACGCAAGTCAAGTCTGCTATTTATAAAAATACAAGTGAGTTATGGCGTGATGAAACAGGCTATGCTCAAAGTCCGAACTTTGCTCATTGGGCTGCAGTGAATACGGGAGAAGCAGAAAATACGGGCATGAACATTATTGCTGAAACATCGCTAGATACTGCGTTCCCTCAAGAGTTAACTTACGGAATTGATTATGTAAAATATGATACTTTCTATCAGGCCTCGCAAACCGCTTCTCCAAAAATATCCAGTGAAGAGGCTAAAAATATAGCGTTATTTGTACAAGATAGAATTAAGTTCAATGACTTAATTACTCTTATTCCAGGTGTTCGCTATGACAGTTATGATATAGATTCGAGCGTCATCGATAAAAGCTTCTCAGATGCATCATTGGCATTAGCTTTGGAAGTTCAACCCAATGATGATCTATTGTTTAAACTGAGCGCGACACAAATCTTTAAAGGACCAGAAATTAGTGAAGTCTTTACTGGCGCAGGATTAAGAGAAAAACAAAATACTGATATCGATGCAGAAACAGGCATCAACTATGAGCTATCTTTTGCTTATCAAACAACGCTTTCAGATAACGATAGCCTAGCTTTTGGCACCACGCTGTTTGAGACAAACATTGACGATTACATTTTCGATTACGCCAAATTAAAACCTCGTGTTAAATGGAAAGATAATGTTGGTGACATGAACATTCATGGTTACGAAGCTTATGTTAACTACCGCCGAAATGAGTTTAATGCTGTTATCACTTATTCAAGTGCAGAAAGTAAGTTAAGTGCATTCAATCAATACAGCAGCATTGACGGCGCGCGATTAGACCGCCAACAAGGTGATACACTAAGCGCTACCTTTTCTTACGATTCAACGAAACTTGGCCTAACACTAAATTGGGAAACGATGTGGGTAGATGATGTATCAAGCGGTTTAGATCTTGACGGTGCCTCACTAGATAACAGTAAAAAAAGCTTCTCTGTTCATAATATTTCAGCACGGTGGACATTTGATAACTTAACGATTATTGCTGGTGTTGATAACCTGTTTGACGAATATTATGCTTCTCAATCATCAAGAACTGGTTTGTCATTCCACCCAAGATTTGGTGAGCTATACCTAAAAGATTATGAACCAGGTCGCAATGCTAAAGTGACTGTTTCCTATCAATTTTAATCGTAGAAAATCAAACGTCAACGGGTTTGCTTTACCCGTTGACGTTTACCCCACATCCGCACAATTATTTACAGTTTCAAAAAATTCATATTTACCAATTAATGCTTAGCTTATTCCTTCGTTCTCAATCGTAAATAGCTCGCAAAACGTGGTTTTCCGTTTTTTGTCAGCCCGTAATATTGATAAGTAACCTCACTACCAATAGAAGGTGGGTTGCGCCTTAGCTCATCACTAAACCCAGATCCTAATTTAAATTCAAGACCATTGGGCATTGCCATCAACATAGCACCAAGCATGTCTTTATATTTACCTTTACCGCTTATATATCCAATTACAGTGGCCTCTGCATCATATACTTTCTTCATTTTTAATAAATATTTACTACGCTTGTGCTCATAAAAACTGTTTTTATGATGCAACATAAGCCCCTCACCTTGCTTTTTCTCTTCCTCATTAAGCCATTGATTTAATGCTGCCTTCGAAGGCAGCGTTTTTTGCTCTATCAACGCAATATGCGGTGATGAGTTACTGCTAAATATTCTCTGTAATTGTTGGTAGCGCTTCATAAAGGGCTCAGGTGACAATGGCAAGTCAAACACATTAAACGTAATCAAATTCCATTTGTTATCATCAATTATCTGTTGTCGTATAATCCCCGACACCTCATCGAAACGATTCCTCGCTATCCACAGTTCACCATCAAGTGCTTGATTAGGAAACCCTTGAATAAACCACGGCGGCGCGTTAATAACATGACCGCCACGTGTCACTAATACCTCACCATTCCAACGCGCCCTCACGCCATCAAGCTTTTCACTGACAAGGTAATTATTCACTTGAATATCGTTATGATATCGACTCGCTAATTCAATCACTGGTTTGTCGACTTTTTGCGAGGTTTTCGCATCAATCGTGCCCATAAAAATAGAACAAATAAACCACAAAGTTATACAAATAAAATGTCTCATTCTAGCTTCCATGCCTAGGCCTTAATTAATGGAAGTTAAGTATAGTTAAAGACACGAAAATTGCTGATTAGACAATTTTTAATAGAATGAATT
>Ga0209292_1004803_pt1 | contig 14093 bp, 5 predicted proteins | sample GOMGulsemesocosm_2_FD_184634 | JGI IMG/M metagenome (GOLD analysis project Ga0209292, IMG submission 184634) | Methane-oxidizing microbial communities from mesocosms in the Gulf of Mexico - GOM9C Gulf of Mexico (SPAdes) (version 2) | ecosystem: Environmental > Aquatic > Marine > Cold seeps... | reverse complement strand
ACGACACAAATTAGCTGACTTTCACAAAGTGATAGCCAATCTCTAGTATCGTTTGGCTCTCCCCTTCCCCTGTGCGAACAAAGTGCTATGATTGCGTTTCTCATTTTTTACGGAGCAAGTCATGAACCCAATGTTAGTGGATGTAATGCGTGGTGATCACCTAGAAAGCCAACACGCGGGTGCTGTTTATGTGGTTGATGACCGCGGTACCGAACTGTTATCCATAGGCGATGTTAATGCGCTATTATTCCCTCGCTCTGCCATCAAAATCATGCAGGCACTGCCCTTGGTAGAATCGGGCGCCGCTAAAAAATATGACCTCAACAATCGTCAGCTAGCACTAGTATGTTCATCGCATAACGGCGAACCTGCACATACACAAACCGCTGAATCAATACTGCGGGCAGCGACACTCAGCGCCTCTCTATTGGAGTGCGGGGCGCACATGCCCTACCATAAAGCGAGCGAATACCAACTGGTTCGCAGCAACCAAGCTCCCTGCGCGCTACACAATAACTGCTCTGGTAAGCACTCAGGTATGTTGGCCTTTGCGGCGCATCAAGGTTTTGAGTTGTTCAACTATATCGACTTGCAACACCCGGTACAGCAGACCATTGCCGATGTAATCAGTGATTTAACCGAATTTGACATCCAATCAGCGCCTTGTGCTAAAGATGGCTGTTCAGTCCCCACTTGGGCGGCCCCTTTAAAATCATGGGCGCAAGCGCTGGCTAAAATATCGCGCGGCAAAGGGTTAGGGGAGAGCCGCAAAAACGCCTTTGCCAGCTTGCAACAAGCGGTCATGGCTGAACCTTTCTACGTTGCCGGCACCGATAGATACTGCACCAATAGCATGGCCAAACTCTCAACCCCACTATTTATCAAAACCGGCGCTGAAGGTGTTTTTTGCGCAACGCTACCAGAGCATGGGATCGGCATTACCCTAAAATGTAGCGATGGCTCCACCCGTGGGGCAGAGATGATGCTCAGCGCAACCCTTAAAAAACTGGGTTTATTAAAGGATAACGATCAAGCAGTGCTTGATCAAATGCTGAATATCACACTAAAGAATTGCAATGATTTTGCAGTCGCGCAGATAAAACCAGCATCCTTCTGGGGATTTTAATCACTACTCAAATGGGCCGGCAGAGGTAACTTCCTTCTTGGCTCTAAGGCAGGCAATTGAGTTTGATGATTGAGCGAGTAGCTAAATCATCAAACTCGAAAAGGCTCTCAAGCTGTTGTATCCTGATCTTCAAATAACTTTATGACGACGCGGTTTCTGCCTTCATCTTTGGCCTGATAAAGCGCCTCGTCGGCTCTGGCGATCAAGGTTTCTAGTTTTGTCCCATCATTATCAGGCACGTAACTGGTCACGCCACAGCTGATCGTAATAGAAATGGATAGATCATAAATTTCAATGGGTTGCTCTGCCACCAAGTGACAAATTCGCTCGTATACTAGTGCTGCATTAGCGACTTCTTCCACCGGTGTGATGACCAAGAATTCTTCACCACCAAAGCGCCCTAATAGATCATTGACGCGCAGCGCCTGTTGTATGCGCACAGTGACTTCTTTTAGTACTTCATCACCTACTAAATGGCCATAAGTATCATTAACATATTTAAAATGATCGATGTCGCACATGCCAATACACAATACTTGCTCTAGACGCTTGGTGCGTTGGTGGCGCTCGGTACGTCTAATTTCTTTAGTTAATGACTCCATGATGGCGCGGCGATTTAATTGCCCTGTCAATACATCTTTACTGGCTAACTCGGTCAGCTTTATCAGTGTGGCATTAAGCTTATTTTGCAGTTCAATCATGCGTCGACCGACCGCTATTCTCACCTTTAACTCCTCATTGTTAAACGGCTTGGCAATGTAATCATTGGCGCCAGCTCTAAGGCCATCAACAATGTCCTTGGTCTCACTGCGCGAGGTCAGCAAAATAATATAAGGTGGGTTTTGTTTGAATTTTTCGCTCATTCGCTGACAGAACTCAACCCCGTTCATGCGCGGCATTTCCCAGTCAATAATCATTAGATTCGGCGCATCATCCGCTTGCATTAAATCCCATGCCGCTTTGCCATCCTCTACGCACTCAACTTCATAACCCCATTTTGTGCAGACTGAGCGTAAAATGAGCCTTGAGGTCTTATCATCTTCCGCAATGAGTAATTTCATGCTAAGGCTTTCTCCATGGCTAGTTTAAGAGTGCTAAATTGTTGCTCTAATCGCGCTACATCCTGATGTAACTCTTCATTTTTATTTGCCTTTGCCTCCGTTTCCATTTTATGGGCTAAAGCACTGAGTGATTTGCCACCGACATTGGCCGCTGCACCTTTTATTTGATGAATAACCGCGGCGCTTTTTGCCATATCCCCATTGCCAACACATTCTTTAAGGGTGGTTAATTGCTCAACTAAATCCTCGTAGAAAATTTCAGCCACCGAGCGCATCAAATCAATATCTCCCATTAACCTACCCGCCATATCATCGTAATCAAATACAACGATTTCATCTGCCCTACTTTCACTCTTAACTGGGCTCTGCTCGACAATTTCGGCATCTTCAATGGCCTGTGGCTTAGCTGCCTCTGGTAGCCACTTATCCAACATGTCGATCACTTTTGCGTACACCACCGGCTTAGATAAATAATCATCCATACCGCAGTCGAGGCATTTTTGCTTGTCTCCCGCCATCGCATTGGCTGTCATCGCAATAATGGGTATGTCACTCTTAATGATCCCGCTATGTTCTGACCTTATTTTTTTAGTCGCTTCATAGCCATCCAGTACCGGCATTTGGCAATCCATAAAGACTAGGTCATGATCCGTTCTATGTTGCAATGCCGCTAGTGCCTCTTCACCATTACCTGCTATATCAACCGTCACGCCTAACGTACGCAACAGCCCTTCAATTACTAACTGGTTGGTCGGGTTATCTTCCACCACTAAAATATGTGCCTTAAATTTTATATGCTCTTTGGTGGAGTGGCGGGTAATAAACTCAGGATCCTCGGATTTAAGTCCTGACACCATCAATAATACATCAAACAATTCCGATTGGTGGATAGGTTTAGTCAGGTAGCCTTTAAATCCCGCTTTTTTCATTTTAGCAGCATCCCCGCGCTGCGCTTGCGAGGAAGCCATGACTAATTTAGTACTAATCAGCTGTGGGATTGCCCTTATCTGTTTGCATAACTCTAAACCACTGGTATTGGGCATATGCATATCTAAAATCGCGATAGTGTAAGGTCTTTTTTCCAGCGCGGCTAAGGTTAACTCCGCCAATGCAGCACGTGCGCTATCAACCAAAGTATGCGGTATTTCCCAAACATCGTGCAGCTGTCTCATCAAATCTCGGTTGGTATCATTGTCATCGACAATCAAAATTCTTTCGTTGGTTATATTGGTATTGTAAAAAGGCGGATCAATGAGCGCTTTGGTCTTTAACAGCGGTAATTCAAACCAAAAAGTCGTGCCACGGCCCACGCTGCTTTCAATACCAATCTCGCCGTCCATTAAACCGATCAGCTGCTGACAGATAGATAACCCTAAGCCAGTGCCCCCATATTTTCGGGTAGTAGACGTATCTGCCTGAGTGAACTTATCAAACAATTGCAACTGTTGTTGCTCGGAAATACCAATACCTGTATCTCTGATTTCAAAGCGGAAAATTTTCTGATCAGTGTTTTGTGCCAATAGTTTCACAAAAACAGCCACTTCACCTTCTTCGGTAAACTTAATAGCATTGCCAATTAAATTGGTCAGCACTTGACGAATGCGTCCAGGGTCAGCCTTTACCCACTGCTGAATAATCGGATTGGCTGGGCAAATGAAATGCAAACTTTTACTATCCGCTTGAAAGCTCATCGCTTTACCGACATCTTCCACCATTTGTCCGAGATTAAACGGAATTAACTCTAAATCTAATTTGCCCGCTTCAACCTTTGAGAAATCCAAAATATCGTTAATAATCCCCAGCAACCCGGCCGCTGATGCTTTTACCGTATTGGCCAACTTATCTTGCTCGCGAGATAGATTGGTATTTAACAATAGATTCGTCATGCCGATAACACCGTTCATCGGAGTGCGAATCTCGTGGCTCATATTGGCGAGAAATTCAGCTTTGGTATTGCTTGCTACTTCCGCTTGTTCTTTAGCGATCTCCAGTTTTTCTAAATTTAACACTTGCTGGGTGACATCCGTACGGATGGAGGTAAAGCCAACCACCTCACTGTCTTCATTGAGATTGGGCACAATAGTAGTATCGACCCAATAATAATGGCCGCCTTTGGCGCGATTACGCACTTCATCATGCCAAGTTTCACCGGCTAATACTTTTTCATGCATGGCTTTCCAATAGCCTTTTTTCTGCTTACCAGAATTTAATAAACTGTGCTTTTGACCGATAATTTCCGCTTCATCGTAGCCGCTAATTTCAATAAACTTTTCATTTACATAGGTAATATTCCCCTTAAGATCAGCCACGGACACTAGCGAGTGTTGATCTAAGGCAAACTTGGCTGACTCTGCTTGTTTTCTAGCGTAGTCCAACCTGTAGAGGTTCTCTTTTTGTTCAGTTATATCGGTTCTAATGGAGGTAAAACCGATCACTGCTCCTGCAGCGTCTAAGTTGGGTACAATAGTGGTATCAACCCAATAAAAATGACCGTCTTTTGATCTATTACGTACTTCATCATGCCAAACTTTACCCCCGAGCACCGTTTGATGCATGTCTTTCCAATACGCTTTTCGCTGATTGCCAGAATTGAGCAAGTTATGCCTGTTACCGATAAGTTCATCTGCAGAATAGCCACTAATTGCAACAAATTTTTCATTCACATAAGTAATCGTGCCTTTTAAATCGGCAACAGAGACCAAAGAGTGCTGATCTAAGGCGAAGTTGGCCGCTTGGGCTTGTTCTTTCGCCATTATAAGCTTTTCAATATTATTTTTTTGCTCGCTAATATCAGTGCGGATAGAGGTGAAACCTATCACTTTATTAGCGACATCAACATTGGGTACTATGGTAGTATCAACCCAATAATAACTGCCATCTTTTGCTCTATTTCGGACTTCATCATGCCAAACATTTCCATCGAGCACCTGTTGATGCATGTCCTTCCAGTAGTCTTTTGGCTGATGTCCTGAGTTCAGTAAGCTGTGCTTTTGACCTACAAGTTCGCTACTCTGGTAGCCACTGATGTCAACAAACTTCTGGTTAACGTAAGTAATGGTGCCGTTCAGGTTTGCGACAGAGACTAGCGAGTGCTGATCTAAAGCAAATTTTGCCGACTCTGCCTGCTGCTTTGCAAATTCAAGATTAACAATATTTTCTTTTTGCGCGGTGATATCAGTACGGATGGAGGTAAAGCCAATGACTTTTCCAGCTGCATCAAAATTCGGGACTATGGTGGTATCAACCCAGTAATACTCACCACCTTTCGCTCTGTTTCGAACTTCGTCATGCCAAACACTACCAGACAGTACCTGTTGATGCATGCCCTTCCAGTAACCTTTTGGCTGGTTACCAGAATTGAGCAAGCTATGTTTATTACCGATAATTTCACTGGCCGGATAGCCGCTTATTTCAACAAATTTATCGTTAACATAAGTAATAGTGCCATTGATGTCTGCCATTGATATAAGAGAGTGTTGGTCTAAAGCAAACTTTGCAGCTTGAGCTTGCTCTTTAGCAACCAACAGCTCTGCAGCATCTGCTTGAGCTTGCTTTATAGCTTCAGTCAGTATTTCAGCAGCTTTTTTCTTACTAGTGATATCAGTGCGTATGGAGGTAAAACCGTTGACTTTATTGTGTCGATCAAAATTGGGCACTATGGTAGTATCAACCCAATAATAGTGGCCATCTTTGGTTTTATTGCGTACTTCATCATGCCAAACTTCACCCGCTAGCACCTGTTTGTGCATCTCTTTCCAGTATGTTTGCGACTGCTGTCCAGAGTTCAGTAAACTATGCTTTTTACCCAGTAATTCAATTTTTTCATAGCCACTAATCTCGCAAAATTTATCGTTTACGTAAGTGATTTTTCCCTGTTTATCAGCCATCGACACTAATGAGTGCGCATTCATCGCAAACTTTTGGTTTTTCAAAGGGATGAGAACAGAGCCAAGCTGCTTAGCAGACTCTTTTTTCAAGATACTTAACAAGGTAAGAAAAATAACCAGAAACACTAATACAAAGATAACCGATAGTTGATAACTGCCGCCTTGCTGCCAGGAAAGCTGTTGATCAATAGGCACGACCACTTCCAATACACCGCGTAAATCGCCAATTTCCCAATCGTCTTTAGGGGTATCAGGGTGGGAGTTATGACAATCGACACAAGCCGTTGCGGTGAGTTTATCAGCAATGGCTACCCGCACAACTTCACTACCATTTATATTCAAGGATTCTAAATAAGGAGTATCAGGATCGTTTGACAGTTGTTGCCAAGCTTGTTGCTGAAAGGCATCTAATACTCGATCAGAGCGTTCCGGAAAGGGGTAAGCCGAGTATAGCTTAATCTGTAATCCGCTTGCGTTAGACAGTTCACTGAGCTCGTGAATCATGGTGGCCGGTAGCGGAATTCCATTTTTATGCTTTTTGTAATCGCTGGAAATAGAAACGTTGCCACTACTTTTAAGTCTAGTGACAATATTTTTGGTGTAATAACTTCTTAATTGCGAATACTGCTGCGCAGTATTTTGCGCCACTAATGCAGCTTCTTTGATGGTGATTTCTTTAAATATATAAGGCACTACAACGGCAATAATTATAATACCAACAACGGCTAACGCTAATATCTGCTTCCATAGTGAACGTATAATGTCTTTTTGCATGCGGCTACCGTATTAAATTTGAATACTTTGAATAAATTAATTTACTAAAGATAACGGCCTTTAAAGCGGTAACTGAATCAATATTTACTGTTAACCATTAAATTTAAAGACTTTTCTATATTTTCTAGCTAACAAGTGTTTCTTAATGACGTCAATAAAAAAAGCTAGATATGTATGCATATTAATAATAGATAACAATTGCGAAATAAGTAAATAAATATGCTCTGAATTAATAAGATATATAAGGAATTAATTGTATCTATACATAAGCGGGTAGCAAATAACTTTCGTTCATATTACGTTAAGTACAAAACAATTTAATACCAGCATCAGGAGCAGACCTTTAGTCGTAGAAAATACTCGGTGAGTGCATTTATTTATCGCAGATTAATTATTAATAAATAAAAGAAGCTGAACATTAGTAGCAAAATGGTGGATCTGGTAGTTAGGGAAGCAGCGAACAAGTCCAAGACGCCCCTGGCGAACAGGATTGTTTGTGATTGAGGCAATGGTTAGAGGCGGGCTGGTTGCCCGGCGAAAACCATTAACAAAAAGCACGAACTATCCTGTACGCCCCGCAGGGTGGATATCTAAGCGGCCAACTCCTTTGTCAGAACGCTTGTAAAGGACTCGCCATTCACTTCGCATTCTTCCGCGGATTTGACCGCTTAGTTATCCACAGGGAACATCTAGGGACTAATTCGCTACTTAGAGGATGAGCAAGTAAAGGTCAAATTTGCAGTTCAATGGACGCTTTTCATGACTGTCACTTATCAGCGCTGATTGAACTGAAATCTATGCTAGCCGCCATTATGCTGGAAAAGGGAATGCGCTGACCCAAGTATCAGACATAAACACTACACGCCTCATCCCCACACTTAAAGCCTTCTCATAAACTACCGAGCTATATTGTAAATATGCAAGTGTGACATCGGCACTTAAATTAGACGCTACTGAGGGTAACTTGACCACCATAGGGTGGCTTGCACTCGTTCAATGACTGTAGCTAAAGCGGGTGCTAAGCTAATTTGAATATACTACTCACTGTGGCTGCTGTATCCAACGCAAACGAGCCTCACTGACTATTTGTGAAAATACACCATCGACTTTCATCTGCTCTAACGTCGTGGCAATTTTTTTGGCTAACTGGCTATGTTTTTTATGCATAAAGGCGAATATCTTACTTTCTTCTAACCACCCTACTTCCATCACTGCGGAAAAAACATCGGACTTAGCCGTCAGTTTCCCGCCTTGAGTACTGGTCGTCACCACAACATCAACTCTATCGGCGACTAACAGCGCGAAAGCCTGATCATCGCTTGCTACTCGAATAATATTATCCGGGATTAAAAGCCGCGTTAATATATTGGTAATATTTTTACGCCCCCGATAATAGGCCACTTTAAGGCCACGTAGATCCTGCCAGGAAGACACCAGTAAAGGGCGAGTAGCAAAAGCCGCCATTGAAACCGACAACAGCTGTGACTCTACTCTTAATAAATTGGGGTACTTACCGTTACTCACTTCATGAAAATTGTCCACTCGGTGTAACTCCCCATCAAATACACCCGTATTGGACAGTTTTAAGGAGCGCAAACTAGGGCGAAAGCTAGCGCTAAACGCAATGCCATTGCGCTTAAAAGCTTCTGTCAGTATAGGCACTGTTATACTCGGGTTATAAGAGTCAAGAGGCGCCCCTCCTGAGAAAGCGACACCTTTGAGCTCTTGAGCACTGACAGAGCTAAGACTGATAAAAACCAAAGAATACAATACTCTAATAAATGTCTGTTTCATGTTCCCCTCTGCCTGTATCGATTCGAAGCATCAAACCCGCCATAAACACATCCTGATGCCAGATAAATGCTGCAAACATTTTTCTCCATACAGGCCTCAGCATGACGACAAACGCGATATCGACTTACATGTTAATACAAAGATAAAGCGACTTCTATAAGCAACACTATTACAAACAATCAACGACCGATGAAAACTGTAGTGGCACAATTAATTTGGCGGCTTTCTTAACTTGAGAGTCATTGTCTTTACCAATAACAGGACACCTCAACTATCTCAGTAAGAGGTATTCCATACTTTCCTACTTGAACTATATACCCGGAAACTTCTCAGACAAGCTGCTCAATGAAGCTCTCTTGCATATTCAGCCAGCCGCTGAGTCGTGTGTACTTTGCACAGGAGTCAAAAAAAGTACAAGTTCATAAAATCTCGACTCAACCGATACCCTATCACTTTGCTATGCAGCATCTTAGATCAGAACATTAAACATAGCCGTTGCTATGCTTGGCTTAAGTGCCCTCACAGTAAGCGTAAACGGGATAATGAAAGGCTCTTAGGCACGAGAAAACAGGACTAAATGGAAAAAGGCTTTGTTTACGGGCATCGTAACAAGGGCTTAGGTCTGAAAGACGAGGGTGATAATTGCGGGAAAAACCGTGTTTATAATAGGATCAAAGGAGCGGATATTAAGTCCCTTGGTGGTTATAAACGCCATCCTAGCTTCGCGGTGGGAGAATACATTATATATTGAGTTTTTCTATAACCCCAAGCACAGGCATGATACTAATGAAAGTGTAAGCCCTACACTGTTTGAAGAAACATATTTTTCAGAAGAAGAGAGTTGTCTAGAGAATTAAGGGCTTATCATTGGATGAGAGCATAATATTACAAATATATATATCTGCATTTTATATAAAAAATACCATATGTTCAGCGCATTAATTGTGGTTGGCAAAGCAATAAAGCCAACATCTCGCTAAATACGTTAGCACAGTTTATTGGGAGTTCTAAATGGGTGCCTTACTTGACTATATTGGTTCTGAAACAGCGTTAGAAAACCTGTTATCACTCACGCTGGATAATATGAGCCAAGGGCTCTCTTTGTTAGATGCCGACCTTAACTATATTTTTATTAATAAAAAATGCCAGGAACTGCTTGAATTCCCTTCTGATTTTGGCCGACCGGGGATAAAATTCGAAGATGTCATGCGCTATAACGCTAAACGGGGCGAATACGGGCCAGGAGATGTTGAGGAACAAGTCGAAGAACGCGTTGCACGCGCCAGAGAATTTGTAAATCATAAGTTTGAACGCATCAGGCCAGATGGGACTGTGATCGAAATTGAGGGGAACTTTCATTCAGGGATCGGCTTTGTTTCAACGTATACAGACATCACAGAACGGAAAAAAACAGAACAAGCCCTGCATAAAGTCAATGACGAATTACGCCTTCATGACAGACGTTTACGTGAGGCATTGGACCTTATGCCCATGCCCATGCTTATTCTGGATAAAGACGACAAACTTGTCATGTGGAACAGTGCCTATCAAAATAATGTCCCTAAAATAAGCCGTATCTCTCTTAAAGAAGGCATAACATTTAGAGAATTATTGGAGAGTATTCCCTGGCAGGATGATGGCATTGAAGAACCACTTATCTCGCAAATAATAGCAACAAGATTAACCCTTCATGAGCAATATGAAGGACCATTTGAGGAAAAAATTGACAAAAACTTATGGTGGCAAACCAGCGAACACAAAACAGCTAACGATGACACAGTCATCATTCATGTGGACATATCAGAGCTAAAAGAAAGGGAATTACAACTCGCGCAAAAAGAAGCCATCCTACAAACAGTATTTAATAATATGGATCAAGGGATTTCCCTTTTTGATTTCGATCTAAAACTGATCGTCAGTAACAAAGGCTTCACAGAAACTCTTGGCCTTCCCGATTATTTTGGCAAACCCGGCACGCTTTTCTCGGACATCATGCACTTTAATGCCCAAAGAGGGGAGTATGGCAATGGCAATAGAGAAAAACTCGTGCAAGAAAGGGTTGAACTTGCGAGAAAATTCGAGTCTCACCAATTTGAGCGAATAAGAGAAGGCAATATCCTAGAAATATCAGGGAGATCAATTGACAATGTTGGCTTCATAACGACCTATACAGATGTCACCGAAAAAAGACTCAGCGAAGCAGCCGTAGAAAATACCACACAAGAGCTGAAAAGTTTGTCTGAGATACTAGAAGGTGCGCTTACTCATATGCCGGATGGCTTGCTGATGTTAGATGAACATCTCAATATTCAGGTATACAACAAACAATTTCAAGCACTCTATAGTTTACCAGAAAACTTTATTGCTAAGGCCAATACAATTTATGATATTTTAGAATTCCAACAGCAGCGAGGAGACTTTGGTGCTGATAAAAGCGAACAAGATGCATATTTTAAAAAAGCTATAGAGCTAATTAAATCATCAAATTCTTTTGTTCTGGAACGTATATTCCCTAACGGTCAAAAGGTTGAAATACGCGGCAATACGACGCCAAATGGTAAAGGAAAAATATTAGTCTATTCCGACATCACAGAACGTAATGCAGCAATACGCCAAGCAAGACTGGGTGTTGCATTAGAGAATATTCCGGTCGCGATTTGCCTGTATGATGCCGATGACAATATTGTTTTTTGTAATCGCAGTTATCGTGACTTTTATAAAGTGGCCGCTAAGTTTTTTATACCGGGCGCAAATTTTAGTGATTTAGCGAAAGAGCTGATTATAACGGGTCAAATAGTCGGTGATAACCAAGCAACATCACAGTGGTTGGCTCGACGTATGGATCGAAGAAGCAGGCCCTATGATAAAGAGTCATATCAATTGACTGACGGGCGCTGGGTCGAAGTAAGCGATCATATTTTGGATGACGGCAACATTCTTTTTGTAGGCAATGACATTACCAAACTAAGAGAAAAAGAGTTTTCAAATCAAGAGTATGTAGCAAAGCTTCAATCAAGCGAAGAGCGCTTTAAAACGTTATTCCATAATTCACCGGTAGGGGTCTTATTAGAAGATTATTCTCTGGTCAAAAACAGCATCGATAAATTGCGTGACGAAGGAATCACCGATTTTCACGCTTATTTCAAGCAACATACAGATCATCTTATTGCAATCTGCTCTGAAATACGTCCAATTTATGCAAACAAGACGTTTCTGGAAATGCATAAATTTGCAAATTTGCAAAGCTATAACAAATCGGAATATAGTTCAGGTAAACGAAGTACATCAGATCGGTATATTTACTACACTAATGAACTTAGCAATTTTGCCAATGGTTTATCGGTAACAGCAAGTGATGTTGCAGACCTGACATTGGATAATAACCCGATTGAACTGGAGGTGAATGCGTTGATTGTTCCTGGCCGTGAAAATGACTGGTCGGAGGTTATAACAACCCATGTAGATATTACCTATCGTAAAAGAATTGAGTCCGAACTCGAGGACTCCTTGGATAAATCAAGACTTGCTTTTCGCCAGCTACAAAACACCCAGGATGCACTTCAACAGGCACATCACACCCTGGAGCAACGGGTTGAAGAAAGAACCATTGAGCTGCAGGAGAACCAAAAATTATTCCAAACTGTTTTAGATACCAGCCCCGTAGCTGTTGGAGTAAGCCACGTTCATGACTCCACTGTTGTATATGCTAATCCGACTTGCGCAAAAATATTCGGATATAGCCTCCAAGAATCGGATACCAATATCTCTTTTAATGTATGGACGAACGCTGAAGATCGTGACGATTTTATCGAAACCTTTGAAAAACATGGCCATGTGCATGCAAAGGTCACTGAATTAAAACGTAAAGATGGGGGTAAATTTTGGGCGGAATTCACCTGGGATCCAATCACTTTTAATAATGAAGAATGTATATTGTTTCAGGTTTGGGATATTACGCAGCAAAAAGAAACAGAGCTTACACTAACCAAAGATAAATTAACTGCCGAAGGTGCAACAGAGGCAAAATCCATGTTCTTGGCAAACATGAGCCATGAAATACGCACGCCAATGAATGCCGTGATCGGCTTTAGCCATTTAGCATTAATGACCGAGTTAACGGCGCAACAATATGATTATATTTCTAAAATTCAAGACTCCTCGCACAATCTACTGGGCATTATCAATGACATTCTAGATTTTTCAAAAATTGAAGCAGGGAAATTGGAAATCGAACATATCCCATTCTGCATCGATGACGTGCTTGAATATCAATGTGACTTACTGCGCGCAAAAACCGGTAACGGTGATATCGAGGTTTTACTCTCATACCCTTGGGATTTACCAAAGAGACTCATTGGAGATCCTCTACGTCTGGGGCAGATTTTGACCAATTTGGCCAGTAACGCGATAAAATTCACAAAAAGTGGCGAAATCACACTAACAGTTTCCTGCCTGAAACAATCAAAACAGCAGGTGATATTACAATTTGATGTGCAAGATACCGGCATCGGTATGAGCCGAGAAGAAACCCAGAAGATCTTCAAATCTTTTGTCCAAGCGGATAGTTCTACCACCAGAAAATATGGGGGTACTGGCCTAGGATTAGTCATCTGCGAGCAACTGGTGAAGCTCATGAAAGGGGACATTTCGGTCAACAGTGAAAAGGGCATAGGATCCAAATTTTCTTTCACTTGTCACTTTGAAATAGATCAGCAAAACAGCGCAGCCACACAATCCACAGCTGAATTAAAAAACAAACGCGTATTGATTGTCGATGACAACGAGGCCTCGCGCATTATTCTCAGCTCCTTAGTTCAGGGTTTTGGAATGCAGGCGCAAACGGCTGCAAACGGGGCAGATGCCTACACGATGATCGTCGGGCAACAATCTCAGCAGCACAAACACTTTGACCTGATATTGATGGATTGGCGGATGCCCGAAATGGATGGATTGGAATGTGCAAGCCGCATCAGCGATTTAAAAGGCACGACTCCCCTGCCCGCAATTATTATGGTCAGCGCCTATGAACAGTCTCACATAATGAAAGAAATCGGCAATAATAATTTAGAGGGATATCTGTTAAAACCAGTGCAACCCACGGTGCTGCTGCATACGATACAAAAAGCCTTGGGGCTGAAAGTAGCCGATCACTTAAAGGCTCAGCGCCTGCCAAAAAGAGATGATCAAGCACTCTCCCAAATCCTTGGCGCAAAAGTCTTACTGGTCGAAGACATTGAAACCAATCAGCAAATTGCCCGTGAATTTTTAGAAGGGCACGGGCTGCATGTCGATATTGCCAATAATGGCTTAGAAGCCGTGCAAGCGGTGCAAAACAATCAATATGATATTGTATTGATGGATATTCAAATGCCAGAAATGGATGGGCATACGGCAACCCTAGAAATCCGAAAATTGAATCTAGGCTATGATCTGCCGATTATTGCAATGACG
>Ga0209292_1004800_pt1 | contig 14100 bp, 9 predicted proteins | sample GOMGulsemesocosm_2_FD_184634 | JGI IMG/M metagenome (GOLD analysis project Ga0209292, IMG submission 184634) | Methane-oxidizing microbial communities from mesocosms in the Gulf of Mexico - GOM9C Gulf of Mexico (SPAdes) (version 2) | ecosystem: Environmental > Aquatic > Marine > Cold seeps... | reverse complement strand
ATTCTATGCTGATGGATTATTACCTGAATGTACGCTGAAGCAGTTACAGCATAAAGAGCTTAATGACATTTCAACACTCCTGCATAACTGGAAAATAAAACCGAATGGGACAGAGGGTTATCGTACGATCATATTCCTAACTCATTATGTTGTCAAAATTATTGTCATAAACTATCATTTAAGTAAGTTGTTTCAACAACTTGTTCTTGGTGTTGTTGAGTCATATTTTGATGGTGAAAAGTTGACAACATTGGTGGGAAATTATGAAGGCTGTATTAAGAGGCGAAACGTTAATATTTATCTTTAGAAATGAAAATGGTAAAACCCCTGAAATAACCTTACATTCTGCTATATCTAAATTGGAAGATTCAAAAAACCTGACACAAGTAATGATCTCTTATTGTGAAGGCAAGAAACACAAAACAATCAGTAGTTGGGTCACAAGAATTAACGTGACGTTATCTTCTGCATTGGATGTAATGCAAATCAAAACTCTCCCATATACATCTAATCAATGGCAAAGATTGATTCAGCAATGGTATTTAGAAACCTTGACAACAAAGCGTTCAAAAGCCTCTATAACTACGCGCGTTGCCATGTGGAATAAGAATATAAAGCCCTTTCTGGAATATATTCAAATACGCGATATTGTTCCTCTAGATGTCATTATTCCTAAGATGAAGAGCGTTGGTGAAATTCACAGTCAATCAAGCTTTAAAGTTTCACTCATCGGTGAGCGTCCGCCAAAAATAGTTCTTACGACTGTACCTGAACATGAAGAATTTGCAAAACTTAACCTAATTATACCTATTTCTTTAAGTCGTTCAGACGCTGAGTACTTAGATGAAATTCAATTTGATCTTGAAAGAAAGCGTGACGGTATTTTTAATGCCCTTCTAACCTATTGGAAAGCAATTAAAACATATCATGATTTTGGTCAGAATATCATTGATATTGTGCCCCAAAAATACCCTGAATTGCTCGAACAGCTCGAGGCCGGTTATGTTTATGATTACGTGGAAAGAAAATCTGTTGGAAAAAAGAAAAGTATACCCCCATTGCGTTTCCATATAGCAAAGCCAAATACCTTGCAGGGTTTCGAGATTTACCTTTACACATTACACTCAAAGCTTAACGGTATATACAAACCAAAATTTGTGACAAGTGTAGGTTTGCCTGGTAAATCTTTTAGCATCGCAAAATACGAAACTGAAATGGGTGATAACTATTTTTTCCCCAATATATTAATCGAAAACATTAAAACTATAAATAAGATTGATTGGTGCATGGGTGTTTTAAGCACAAGAGATATATCGTATATCGTTGCATTGCTAATGATGTTAAATCCGAAGTTTAATTATGAATCTTTATTATCCTCCAAAATAACTGATAGTGACGGTAAACCTTACCTTGAGTTAACCGAACTGGGTGAGATATTTTCAATTGAAAAGTCTCGAGCAAAAAATATAAAAACAGCAACCCTAGATGAATTAAGCCTAGAGATAATAAATGGAGTCATGAAAATGAGAGGCAATCATCCAAAGCTTGCTGATCCAGCATTATCAAATCGATTATTTCTTTGTTTAAATCAAAAAAGGACTGCTTTAGTCACTATCACAACATCATCACTTACATCAGCATTTCTAACAGGTCGAGATAGTACAGGGGGTTCTAATGGTACTCATTTACCAACTTACTTTCCACATTTAAGAGAGATTGGTATAGATGTTGGTACAGTTAGCCACGCCAAACTTCGAGCAACTGAAGGTGTGCTTGAGTGGTTTAGAACGGGATCTGTTAAGGCGGCTTCAAAAAAGATTGGAAACTCACATCGAGTCGCACTCGAACATTATATTCCGAAGCCTCTGATTCAATTATTCTCCACAAGAATGGTTCGCAGATTTCAAAATTTACTCATCGTTGCAGCAACTTACAATGAGAGTTATATGCTGGAGGCTGTTGATTTTAATTCATTGAAGGAAGTACATAAGTTTATCAGCGATATCCTCTCACTTGATAGTAAAGGGTCCAGTCCACTTATAGCCTATTTGAAATCGGTAACCAAAGGAAAAGTTAGCACCGATGATAGTTTCAACGACCAAATGATAGCTTCTATATCAAGCACGACTCTTACAGCTTTATACCTTTATCGAGACAGTGCACTTAAAAGTAATGTTGATATTACTGTTCTTTCAAAAGTAGAACTGCACACTGGAATTTCTCCAATGTCGTTGATTACATTTGCAAATTATCTGAAGGCTGTATTACCAAGCAATAACGATATCAATGTTAGAAAGTCCCACGTAGAAGCCTTAGATCGTACAGAACAGTTAATGATAACTGCTAAATGGGAAAATATTTTTATCAAAAAAGAGGTGCTTGCATGAAAACGATAAACTTAGATCTAGATTCAAATCACCCTGATACCAAAAATATAATTTCACTATTGGCGGGATATGATTCTGCGATGAAGCTTTATTCTGGCGATTACACGGCCCCTTGGTTGTTGTCAGACATTCATGACATTAAATGGTATATGAAAACAACAAAAACCATTAAAGTCAGAGGAGGTAAGGAAGAATATAAATACACCCAAACCATACTTTGGGGTAGGTTATTACCAAATGGCACCAAACTAACTGATGACTGTAATCAAGATTTTCTGCATTTTATTCAAAAATTATTTTTTTTAATCTGTGAAAATGGAGAGCAAGGGAATAGAGCGGCCGTTAGCAAAATCCTTGCTGAATCATCTGCATTTTTTCAATTCATTAGCTGGATCTTTCTGTATGAGAGTATTTTTGAACCTTTAAAATATGGCCTTTCAAAACTTACTCAATCTGCACTTGAGCAATACAGTAAAGATTTTATTCAATTGGGTGCTTTTGGAGCTTTACGCGTACCACAACGTATTATTTCTCAAATAGGCATTGAGGTTGAGGTTGTCTCTGAGAAAGATTATTTATCACTTGGACGCAATGATATTGAAAAAATAACTGAATATTTTAAGAATGGCGACTTCTATATTGAAAATAGAAGAGGTCTTAAGCACATAAATAGACTACAAATTTGTCAGTGTTTTAATATTGCGAAGCAGGAAATGCAAGCTCCTGCTGCGAATGCTTTTTTTAGACAGTTTGAGCCTGATTTTCTCTCTCTTAGCAATGAAGTTCTAATACCAATAAGTCAGGTATCAAAGTATCCATCGCATCGAACGCCTTTAATCAAAGATGTAGTAGGTAAGACGTATACTAAGGCCGCAAGCAGAACTGGAATAAGCATAGTTGCTAATGCTATGAAATTTAGTAGATTATTTGATGGTAAGTTACCCATGGCTGAAACTATTAAATTTGGAAAATTAAATTCAATCAACAATAGAAACTCTGCACCGAATGAAAAAACACCTTGGATGCCTCTTGAAACTAGCTTAAAGCTAATAAATAAATCTATTGGTCTCATAGTTAATGACAGTGATGCAATTATTGATTTTTACGAAGAGATAATGACAAAGTTTCGGGACCTTAAAATTCTAGATAGAGATAACCGTAGAAAACTTGGTATCAGTAAGGGAGACATGTTAGTTAAATTATTACCGAACCAACTCAAGAAGTTCGAAATTACACATTTTAATCCACATGAAGTATCGTATATGGACGATGATCGTGAAGTAAAAAACACGTTTTTTGATATTGTTGAGTTACTTGTAGCATCTTGTACTTGCTTAATTGCAGCATTAAAACCTATTCGTATAGAAGAATTAATTAATTTACAATATGACTGTCTCTACTTTAAAGAAGGTGATGGTTATTGGCTAGAACAATCATTAATGAAGTCTGGAATTAATGACATATTGCCTGAAACAGCTAAGCCCATTCCAGCAATTGCGGCGCGAGCAATTCAATGCCTAAGACGATTGAATGAAATTACTAAAAAGTTAAGTAAAACTGTCAACAAAAAAGAATCTAATTATCTGTTTTACCAATTTTTTGGTCAGTCTAATTATCAAGGTTGTATTATAAGCAAAGAGAAGATCGGTATGATCTTAGAGAAGTTATGTGATCACGCTGAAACAACCGTTGATGAATATGGGCGACGTTGGTACGTCAATATACATGAACTTAGAAAATCATTCTTATTGACCTTTTTTTGGACCTATAAAGAGTCATCTTTAGATGCTTGTCAGTGGATTGCAGGTCATCGAAATGTTGAGCATGTGCATCAATACATTCACTCGACCTATGCTGGAGAGGAGATGACAGGAATAGAGGCCGAATACGCTCGACAGCAAATGTACCTCTTTAACAAAAGCTGTAGCATGTTAGAAATGAATAATACTGAAGAACTTTATAATGATGTCTGTAAACATTTTAAGGTAAAAAATGTATCTGAGGTGGATGAGGATGAATTAAGTGAATGGATTGAGTTATGTCTAATTAAGGATATATACAGTATAGAGGTTATTGGTTTAGAGGCATCGAATAGTTTATTTGAAGAGTGTACTGTTGCTTTTAAATTACGCAAGAGGGGTGCTTATGCTGAATAAGAATGCTCAGTCAGTAATTGCATTATTTGAAGAAATGAAAAAAGCCGAGCGCAATAGGTCTGAATCATACAATTGGATATATTTGAAATGTTCCAATCAAGCTGATTTAGCTAAAATAATGCGAAAATCAAAAAATATTATATCTATATCACTCAATACATTCAAAAAATATTGTAATGAGAATATTGAAGGTGGTTTTGATTCTATAGATGCTCTCAGAGAAAGGTTAAATAAGTACGGGGCTTCTGAGAAGCAAACGCCGAAGGCCGATGCTAACGATAAGCTTAGGGATCTTGAGAGAAGGGTCGATGAGCTTGAGAGAAGTAAGGCTATTTTAATTAAGGGCTATAATGACCTGAATACTATCACATTGGATTTGCTATCCAATTCTGATGGGAACTCATTTGAGTATCGTAGACATAAAGAGCTTTATGCAGAATATTTTGGTTTGAGTTTAGTGGTTGATAATCATGGATCATAAACAGTTATATAAATTTATTCCCGATATTGATTATCCAGCAGTACTGAGATTCGATTATCAAACTGGTGAGGTGATTTCAACAATGGATAAAGGTGAAGGTTTTTATTCATTTGTATGGCCAAATGGAGCGACCTGTTTTCCTGTTGAGATGTTTCTTGCTGATCTCTCCGATACAACCAAAATTTCAAAGGCGGATGGAGGGACTGTCGGAACGTATGCAATAGATTTGTCTCACTTAGTAAGATATTGCTTTGACTGTAAAGTGGATTTTTGGGATTTAGGGCATTCACATATAGATGATCTGATATCAGAATTAGTAAGTAAAGTTAACGTATATAATGAGCGAGTAAGGAATAATAATACTATTAAAGGCATACTTACCCATATAGTGATTTTTCTAAAATGGGTTCAAAAAGAGCACTGCCCTAATCGGAACCTGATTGGTGTCGATACGGGCCTAAAGCGCCACCAAATCAAACTTCAAACTGGTGTGTATAGGAAAGGGGGTTACTCGAATATTTATGAGATTTTTCCCCACAAATTACCTGATGCAATTCAGCAGCCAAAGAAACCAATTTCTAGTGCAAATATAAAGCTTTTATGGAATGCCCTTGCCAAAGATAAATTTAATATGGGAATAAATAAAAGACTTCAGGCTATTTTTTCTAAGCAAGAGCAAAAAGACCACATAGCATATATGTACAATCGTAGGATCTTTCAGTTGATTATGCTTGAAGCAACGGGCTTAAGACCACAAGAGTTGATTACAATAAAAGCCAAGTCCAACAAAAAGCTTTTAGATGATTCAAGAATAGAGATACCGACGCTAAAGCGTGAAAAAAGTACTCGAATAATCCCTATTGATAGCCGAACGAAGATTAAAGTTCAGTTATTTTTAGAACTGCACAGAGAGAAGCTAATAAAAAGGCTTATAAAGCATGGCGTGGTCTCGGATATTAGTGAAATTGATGACGTGATGTTTTTGAACCCTGAGACTGGAAAAGTGGTGAAGCCAGATGCCGCCTATATGGAATTTAAAAGATTATCGAATAAAGCAGGGATCACTCAAAAGAATTGCCAGTCTATGTTTAGGCATCGTTTCGTTACAAATATGGTTAAGTTGAACTTAATTTCCTTTATGGATAAAAACCCCGTTAAATCTCGATATAATTTTGCTGACTCGGATTACAGAACTATTTTAACTAAAGTGGCTACATTCACAGGGCACAAAGATCCTGAATCACTCAGGCACTATATAGACCTAGCATGGGATGAGCTGGATGTATTTTCATTCGCTTACGAGGTTGATAATCTACACTCAAAACTCCGCTCTATCAGTCGGCTTGTTAGTGAACTAAAAGGTGATATTGAGGGCGAGAAAGGGTCTCATAAAGCTAAAATATTATCAATGATCGATAATGCTTTGACTGACATTGAAAATGAGGCAGATCTGACGATTCCAGGTAAATGTTAGTTATCATAATCATTTATGTATTACTCAATAATCCTTGCTCGACATTCTTATTTTTCGTACTATTGCGCTCTATTTTAAGGCTAGTATTTAACATTCGAGTAAAGGTATTATGGTTTCAAAAACTTACGATGTAGTTGTAGTTGGTGCCGGTGCGGCAGGTTTAATGTGCGCTTCAACCGCAGCTAAACGAGGCCGCTCTGTATTAGTTCTCGATCATGCAAAAAAGCCAGGACGTAAAATTTTAATTTCTGGCGGAGGTCGTTGTAATTTCACTAACTATGAAGTTACAGCTAATGAATACCTTTGTTCAAACCCTCATTTCGTTAAATCAGCTTTATCTCAGTATACGAACTGGGATTTTATCTCCCTTGTTAGCCAATATAATATTGAATTTGAAGAACGCGAACATGGTCAACTCTTTTGTTTTGATAGTGCGAAAGATATTGTGAGTATGCTCTTATCCGAGTGTGAAGGAAAACTAGTAAATTTTCTTTATCAGCAAGATGTACAGCATATTGAAAAACATGAACAAGGTTTTTCATTAAAAAGTAATGGTGTCGAGATCACTGCTGAGTCGCTTGTAATTGCGACTGGCGGGTTATCAATGCCTAAGCTAGGTGCAACTCCATTTGCTTATAAGGTTGCTGAGCAGTTTGGCTTAAATATATTACCTACTTCAGCAGGGCTTGTACCATATACACTACACAAAGAAGATAAAGAAACTCTATCATCATTATCCGGTATTGCAGTTCCATCAACGATCACAACTGAAAATAATGTGACATTTAAAGAAGCTTTGTTATTTACTCATCGAGGGTTATCAGGACCAGCTGTCCTACAAACATCTTCCTACTGGAGCCCCGGAGAGAAGATTACAATAAATTTAATTCCAAATGATGATATTGAAGCATTATTGAGTAATACATTAGAAAAGCACCCTAATCAGTCACTGAAGATCACATTAGCTACGATTCTTCCAAAGCGATTGGTAGAGACTCTAATCGATACTGATGTTCTTATTAACAAGCCTTTAAAGCAATTTAACTCAAAAGAGCTATCTGACACTGTACATCAGTTGGAAAATTGGATCATTAAACCTAACGGTACAGAAGGCTACAGAACAGCTGAGGTTACTCTTGGGGGAATTGATACAAACCATTTATCTTCTAAAACAATGGAGACGAAAGACGTGAGCGGCCTGTATTTCGTCGGAGAGTGTATGGATGTAAGTGGTTGGCTTGGAGGGTATAATTTCCAATGGGCATGGTCTAGTGGCTATGTAGCAGGAATGAATGCTTGATTGTTCTGGAACAATAAAGTTTTTATACAGACCAGAAAGTTTGTACATAACATGATTTTAGAACAATAGAGTTCGTACACTGTGAAATAACCAACTGTATTATAGAGAGTTAGTCAGTGTAGAAGATCAGCAAGATAAGGCTCTGTCAGTAGAGCAAAACAGCCAGCACTCGAAATTAGTGTACAAACTTTTTCATACCAAACTATGTAAGTGGCTGATTGTATGTGGCCGCTATGTACAAACTTTATTATGCGAACACATTGATTTTTGTAGAGACAATGAAGTTTGCCCGTAAGAGCTAACCCATTGTCTTTACTGGCTCTATGAGTAGGCTTGATAACAGCGTTGAAATGAAAAGCTATTTAAAACAGTGTCCTTACAGGCAAACTTTATTGTTTCTGCACATGTCAACGTAATGTTTCTGAAAACTCTATGCAACGATATCAGAAAATAATCGGCCCGAAATTACACAGTATAAATTTCAATAATCAAGAACAGGAAATGATGCTAGGAGCATCGATATTAAATAAATTTACGCAATTCGGTATGTCCAGTAGCTACCGAATTGCTTAAGTGTATCAAAAGACAACGTGGACTTAGCGTTGTAACAAAACCTTTAAGAGCTGTTTTATTAGATTGATGATTGGATAATCATTGTGAAAACCCTATGTTTGTCAAATTTGAAGGCTCCGTTGAATAAGCTCCCGTTAGGCAGAAGAGGGGTGAGGTGTTTAATAAGTTCTATTGTGAATCTGCCCGTTTTGTAGTTTATAGATATAACTTTAGCAGCACTAAAATCGAAGTAATAACCAACTTCTGAGTATAAAGCTTTGAATAGACTTTCTTTCGCAGAGAATATTAATGTAAGTATATTTTCGTCCGGGTTTTGAAGGGAGCCTATAAGTCTATACTCAGGCTGAGTTAGTATTGAGGCAGCAATATTGGCGCAGACTTTTTTATTTAGTATGTTCTCGACATCTATACCAAGGCTTTTTATTTGATCACTGCATGTTACAGCACATATAGCTATATCTTGAGTATGACTGATAGATCCAGTGAATGATTGGGGCCAAATAGGTTCTCGATTTTTACTGATGCCAACTGTAATATCTTTAGATTTTAAAGATGTTAATGCTCGTTTTGCCATATAGCGTCCAGCAACAAACTCTGCTTTTCGTTTTGTCACAGCTTTACTCAGTGATTGCGGTAAATTTGATCCAAGTAGTTCATTTACCATTGAATCGGAGTACAGCCCTGAAGAATACTCACATTGATAATATACGCCAGGAAAATTTTGAAGCTTTTGTTTCGAGATATTTCTAATATAAATATCGTTTTTGTTATTCGATATGCGATATTTCATTTTTATTTTTATTTTTCAAGCTTTTGATTTTAAAAGCATATATGTAAATATCCTTGGCGTCAAGTCTTGCCTGATTTGCTATTGGCTTTGTTTTATCTCTCAATAATCCATCAATTTAGGCAATGCGTTATCATAGCATTATACTGAAAAACAAAGCCTAAATGTTATGCCACATAAATACAATTTAGCTCGACAACATAACTTGAATAAAGCTAAATATCGTCAGTTTGACTATGCCAAATATAACAATTCTCTTAGAAATAGAGGGCGAATAGATATCTGGTTATCAAATGACATTTTAGCTAAATGACAGAATGACGAGCGTATTTATGGCAGTACTGGTTCTTCTGAAAAAGCACCATTGAAACCTGTCATTATCTTCTCATGGTGTTTAAATTACAATTGCGTCAAACGTAGCTTCTAGCCTATCATTTGATTCTTACTTACATATGTGGTGAGAAATCTTTAAATGTAGTATGTTTTTTTATGAGGCAATACGACCGGACAAGTTAATTGTCGCCTAATAGTAGGGTTTTATCACCAATTTACTCGACATGATGGGGCTCTCACATTTAGATTGCCCTGATTATTCATCATTATCGAAACGATTAAATGAACTTGGATTAAAGACACCGAAATTTAAGAATAAAACGCCTATTGCGGTTGATGATATTACAATTGCAATTGATTCTACTGGTTTGAAAGTATTTGGTAAAGATGAATGGCACGAAGAAAAACATAAGGTTAACGCCAAACGTATCTGGCGTAAAGCGGACTTCGGTGTAGCGAATATATATAATCCATGCGGCAGTATTGACTGATCAAAATTGTATGGATGATCCGGTTGTTGATGATATCTGCGAGCAACTTCCTGCGAATGTGACTCATATGTCGCAGATAAGATATACGGTACAAATGCCGTCTATCATACTTTATATAATCATTTCTCCGGTTCGGATTTCGGATATTGTAATTACACCAAAGAAAGATACCTATGCTGATGACTGGCATCATCCTAAAAGGATGTCGAATTTAGTGGCTCAATCAGCGCTTGGTGAAATAGGTTGGCAGAAGATAATGAGGTACGGTCAACGTAATGTCTCTGAAAACGCTATGCAATGATATCAGAAATTACACAGTATAAATTTCAATAATCAAGAACAGGAAATGATGCTAGGAGCATCGATATTAAATAAATTTACGCAATTCGGTATGCCCAGTAGCTACCGAATTGCTTAAGTGTATCAAAAGACAACGTGGATTCAGCGTTGCAACAAAGCCCTACCGAGTCGCTTAGTCGTATCAAAAGACCATCTGCGTTGAGTATGCAACAACGCCTGAAAACCTCGTGCGGTTGTACTTGACCAGAATATACACATCAAACCAATGTTAAATGTAATAAAAATTTTTATTGCTAAATCGTAACTTTTGCACTAAAGCACCCCTATTTAGGCACCTCCAAGTGGTTAGCTGTTAACTCTGAAACAATAAAATTTTGGCTCCACGCGTCTTTGCGTGGAATGATTAATCATATCCCTGCTGAGGAAACAAAAAGATCATTTCACAGATGAAGAGAAGACTGTTGTTGAGTCGCTGTTTTTAATCTTACCAAAATTGAAAGAAGGCTATCAGTTTAGTCGTCAACTCAGTGGGATATTCGACAGCCATATTTACGCAGAAGTCGCCAAGGGGGAGATGGGTGAATAGCGTGACCGCTTCTGAGCTCATTTGTTTTAACCGGTTTATTCAAACCTTGGTGAATTATCAGTAGCAAATTACTAGCTATTGCATCGTCCGTCATACCAGCAGATTTGTCGAAGGATTCAATAACAGAGTGGAAGCTACGATGCTGTGGTTTATCAAAGCCCACTAAGCTATTCAACGGTTACTCGTGGATACCACAGGTATGACTCGCTTCGTTCCTGGAGTGGCTGCTTTTTAAGCATTCTACGCAAAGACACGTAGAGCCGAAAAGTTATGCCCTTGATAAAATAGACACCTATAAAGACGAGGTGTTTTCCACTAAATTATATACCTTTAAAGATTCGGATTGATTATGAGATTACGTCAAGCAACGAGTTATGAACAATATCAGTGGCTGAGATACAAGCGTGACAATGACGACCCTGGGTTGACGCTAAGCTATCAGTTTAAGTTGGTAGGAGATATTGATATTAGGAGGCTTGATCATACGCTAAAGATGGTTGTTTCTGGGCATTTTTGTTCATTGCTCTGTTATTTTTTTGAACGAGATAACAAGATTTATGTTGGTGAGAATGTTTTGCCGGAAAAAATGCTTGAGCAAGTATGCAATGAAAATCTGTTTGCTTCCAATAGTAAGATTGTTCCATCTGGAGATAAGTTATACCGGTTTAGTTATTTTTGTAAAGATTTAGGGGTTGTTCTGATAAGGCTTGAGTTTAGTCACTTAGTTTTTGATGGAACATGTTATGAATATTTTTTGCAATTATTTTCCAGTTATTGGCAGGATGGTTTTTCACCGTCGGAAACGTTGTTGTCGGTAGATATGACAGGGTTGGGACTTGGCTCATCCACAATTGATTATTGGCGGAAGACATTGAATGACGCACGTTTGTATCAAAATCTGCCTTTTTGTTACAAGAAAAATCAAGCTGCTGCAGAATATTTGTCTGTTAAAAAGACCTTAAATGAATTGGATTTTTTTCCGATTAGTGAATTATTGGAAAGCAGAAATATTACCTTGTTCCAGTTTGTTGTTGCCGTCACGGCTGCAACGATTAGTCGTTATGATCATAGTGATGACGATGAAGGGCGGGTCGTTCTGGCTTATAGCGTTAATAGTCGCCCTGAAAGGGCAGCTTATGGTTGCTATACCAATATACTGCCTATGTTTGTGCATGTTGATTGCTCCCAACCTGGTGCTAATCTACTGGAAGAGGTTAAGCGAAAAAGAGAGGATGTGCGTGTACACCAGCACGCACCCACGTTGCAGCTATTGGAAATGGCTGATGTGAGAGCTAGTCATGGTGGAAGCCTGTTCAATCTACTGGTTAATTGTTCTGATGGCCTAGTCCCTTATGAAGTGCCAGTTATGGAGGGTGTGGAAGTAGAGTGGATGGAAAAACCAAATACAGGCGGTCCGAGTGATCTTGCTATCAATTACAGTAGCGATGGTCAGAAACTGTATGTTTCCTTTGATTCATCTTCACGGTGTATTTCGACAGAAGCGCTGGCGGCGTTAGCGGAAAATTTTGTTAGAATGGCCTCGTTCATAGCGCTCAGTACTGATGTACCGCTGTCCGGCTGCGATCTCAGTCGTTCGTTGAAACCCGTTGTTTGTGGGCCTAAGTATCCTATAACAGCTGACGATAACGTTATTGCTAAGTTTGTCGTAGCGGCATCTCGTTTTCAGAATGAGATAGCGGTGAGTGATGAGATAACCACTCTGACTTATCAGGATGTCTTGCAAGCCGTAAACGCATTAAGTTCAAGTATTAGGCTGAACCCGCGGGTCACCGGAACTAGCTCGATTGGTGTTTTTCTTCGCCGTTCAACGGCATTACCTATTGCGTACCTCAGTGTCCTCTCGATACAACGCGCTTTTGTACCGATGGATCCGTTGTTACCGAATGATCGACTTCAATATATTGTCGATGCTGCGCAGGTTGAAATCCTGCTGGTGGATCAACATACCAGAGAACGGGCAGTAGCATGTTTTCCTGAGGCGATATTGATCATGGTCGATGAGGCAATATTGGCAAAAAACGTTGTTGCTCAGGACCGTACATTACGCTCATTGTCAGTGAGCAACATGTCTGCACACACGGATAGAACGGCTTATATTATGTTCACGTCTGGCTCGACGGGTAACCCAAAAGGGGTCGAGGTTAGTGAGCATAATTTGGCTAATTTTTTGTGTGCAATGGAAGCCTCTCCTGGTTTTACTGCAGGGGATCGGCTGCTGGCTCTCACCCCGGTCAGCTTCGATATATCGATCTTGGAATTGTTACTGCCACTAGTGTGTGGTGGTTACTTACATATTGTCTCTGATAAGACACGGATGAGTGCTTCCTTGTTAGGTAAGGCCATTAATCATCACGATGTTAGCGTCGTGCAAGCGACGCCGTCCACATGGCGGATACTGCAACAATCCGGTTGGCGTGCTGCTCATCCATTTAAGGCTCTGTGCGGTGGTGAGGCATTGGACGCTGGTGTGGCGGAGTATCTATTGCAGCAGACAGGATTGCTCTACAATATGTATGGACCCACTGAAGCGACGATTTGGGCTAGTCTACGCCGCATTGTCGATGCAGAGAATATTAATTTAGGACTGCCGGTTTTAAACAGTGATTATTATATACTGGGACCCGACGGAAAGTCCGTATCCCCGGGCATGCAGGGTGAACTTGTCATCGCCGGAGCTTGTGTCGGGCGGGGATATCTCAATGCCGCTTCCGAGCAGGTGTTCGTGACTATTCATCCAGAAAAGAAGGCTTATAAAACGGGTGATGTCGTTCGTTACCATTCACGGCTGAATATTGAGTACGTTGGCCGCCGTGATAGTCAGCATAAAATAAATGGCTATCGCGTTGATACCGCTGAGATAACGTATCGGTTCAAAGAATTCGAGCCGGCGGCTACCGTGTTTACGGTAATAAGATCCAAGCCTGAACCTCACTTGTGCTGTTTCCTATGGCTGCCCGATGGCAGTGATTTTGATGAAACAGAGGCGGTGAAATGGTGTCAACGCATGTTGCCCTATTATATGGTGCCACGGGTAATACGACACTTATCCATGGTTCCTTTAACGCCTAATGGCAAAGCTAATCTGAAGATGCTTAGTACCGCTGATATGGCCGAGTTGCCTTTGAGAACGACACCACAGCAGCGGTCTCGGTCGACTGTCAGTACGCGTGCCGAGGTGGGGATTCAATGCGTCATTCAGACAATACTTAGG
>Ga0209292_1004799_pt1 | contig 14101 bp, 4 predicted proteins | sample GOMGulsemesocosm_2_FD_184634 | JGI IMG/M metagenome (GOLD analysis project Ga0209292, IMG submission 184634) | Methane-oxidizing microbial communities from mesocosms in the Gulf of Mexico - GOM9C Gulf of Mexico (SPAdes) (version 2) | ecosystem: Environmental > Aquatic > Marine > Cold seeps... | reverse complement strand
CAGACTTTGATTGTATCAATGTATCAGCAGCACAAAGTATTGATGTGTCAGGAGTACCTGATGATTTCAATGCAAGTGTAACTACAAATGCCTTTGCAGATTCGCATCAAGTAGTAGCAGAAGCAACGTCAAATATTCCAGGAATAGTGTTTTGGTATAGTTTAGATGGGGGAGAGCCTACAATGGATGGAACATTTGATAATGTAAGCCCAGGAATACATCATATCACAATTACAGATGGAGAAAACTGTTGGACATATACAGAGGAAGTTACCTTAATTGATTACCCACATTTCTTTACACCAAACGGTGATGGAATAAATGATACATGGGCAATCATTGGTCAGGAAGGAATACCAATTTCTCAGATTTATATCTTTGACCGTTTTGGTAAATTGTTAAAGCAATTGGATCCTGATGGCGAAGGTTGGGATGGTACTTATAATGGTAATCAAATGCCAGCAACCGATTACTGGTTTAAAATAATCTATATTGAAGGAGCTGATAGTACTCAAAAGGAGTATAAAGCTCACTTCACAATAAAGCGATAAGCAGATTTTTTAAATTATGAATAAAAAAAGCCTCACAGATGTGGGGCTTTTTTTATTTAATTAACGTAAGTCAATTGTATTGAATTCTATCGTCAAAAATAAAAATTATTGAAATAAACGAATTGTTTTCTATTGTAATAATTCGTATCTTGGTACTGGTAATCAGCTACTTACATTTTATTCTTCAAGTATTTATTAATAGGGTCGATTTTTAACTAAAAAAATCAATGATAAATAATTGAGATGGCTTGTTATCTTCTTCATAGAAAACATTTTAAGTACCTAAGTGTAGCTTTTGCCATAGTATTTGCAATAAATTCCTTTTCTCAAAATCAAGTGAAAAATAATTTCACAAATAATGAAATAAAAGCATTTGTTATTGAAATCTTTCAAAAAAATGCAAATCAATTAGTTTATAATACTAGCCCTCATAGGTTGAATTTGATAACTACTTTTTTAAATGAAAAGTATGTAGTGGAATATCGACCAGAATATGCAGGTAAAAAATTCGAATTAATTTCTAATTTAGAACTAAATGATAAATACAATCAAAATTTGATTATAGACACCTATTATAATCCATATACTTTTAATCCCTTAAAGTATAAATTCCCAATGAGCTCAAAGTCAAAAAAAATGTATCGAATAGGTAATACACACTATATTATATCGATAAACGCTTTAAATTAATGTATTCATAATAAACGATGAAGAAAAGACTACTATTATTAATTGTATTACTATTTTCCTTTGTGTTAAATGGGCAAATAAATATATCCACAGGTGGTACGGTTAGTACATGTTCTGATGTATTCGTCGACTCGGGGGGGCTAGGTGGTAATTATTCTTCAAATGAAAATTCTGAAATAACAATTTGTCCTGATGTAGCAGGAAATTATATCGATTTAAATTTTACGACATTTAATATTGAAGGAGGATCATTTGATTTTTTGGTGATTTATAATGGTATGGATACTTCAGGTGGACTTTTAGGTACCATAACTGAAGATGCCGCATGTGATGTTACTCAATATACGTCTAGTGGTACAGGAGGGTGTATTACAATTGTTTTTGTATCTGATGGATCTTTTAATCAATCTGGTTGGGAAGCAACAGTTTCATGTGTTACTAGCCCAGGTTCTCCTCCTGCAGCTCCACCCAATTCAGTTTGTGGTGGGTCTGGGGCTTTTTGTGCAGATTCTGGAGCTTTAGAATTTCCGAATACTGCAAATACTGATTGTGTTCCGGATGCACCAAATGTTGTGGTTTCAAATTCATGTTTAGGATCAGCACCAAATCCAGCTTGGTATTTTATTGAAATTGGTGTAGCAGGTGATATCTTAATTGATATTTCACAAACAACAGGAGCAGGTGGAACAGGGACTGGATTAGATGTTGATTATGTAGTATGGGGACCATTTCCAGATGTGTCTTCTGCTTGTGCTGATTTTACAGCAGGAGATTGTGCCAATGATCATAACTGTACAGGTACTGCAGTTGATTGTAGTTATAGTACAGCTCCAGTAGAAACAGCAACTATTTTAAATGCTCAAGTGGGAGAGTTTTATATGTTTTTAATTACTAATTTTGATGGGGCAGCAGGTTTTATAACACTAACACAAACGAACATTGGAAACGCAGGGGCGGGGTCAACGGATTGTTGTCCTATTGCTCAAGGATCGGATCCAACTAGTTGTGGAGCAACTGATGGAATTATTACAATATCCTTATTAACACCAAATACTTCATATACGATTACTTATGATGATCCAGCTCCCCAATCGGTAACAATGACTTCCGATGCCTTAGGTGTGATTCAAATTACGGGTTTAGTTGGCGGTACTTATTCTAATATTGACACCAATACACCAAGTTGTTCTCCAGAAAATGTAATTTTAAATGCTACTGCAGGAGCTATATTAACATCTTTAGCAGCTGCTTCACCAGTTTGTTCAGGGGAAAACGCAGTGTTTACCCTTGAAGGAACTCCAAGTGCAACGGTAAGCTATGATATCAATGGAGGAGTAACAACTACAGTTGTTTTGGATGGTGCGGGGAACGGTACCGTAACAGCATCTGGAGTAACAGCAAATACAATAATTACGTTAAGTAATATTGCTATAAATGGATGTGATACAGCAGTAACAAATACAGCAACAGTAGTAGTCAATATTAACCCGGTTTTAACAACTCTAACTCCAACAACTCCAGTTTGTTCAGGGTCAGATGCTGTATTTACACTTGTAGGAACACCAAATGCCACGGTAAGCTATAATATCAATGGAGGAGCATCAACAACTGTTGTTTTGGATGGTGCAGGAAGTGGAACCGTAACAGTATCTGGGGTAGCTACAAACACTATAATCACCCTAAGTGATATAGCATTAAGCAGCTGTAATACAGTTTTAACAAATACAGCTACCGTAGTGGTGATTGGGAGTCCAGTGCTAACATTTCTTACTCCAACAACCCCAGTATGTTCTGGAGGAGATGCAGTTTTTACATTGGTAGGAACACCAACTGCAACGGTTACGTATGATATAAACGGTGGGGCATCAACAACTGTTGTTTTGGACGGTTCAGGGAACGGAACAGTAACAGTATCTGGAGTAACCGCAAACACTATAATCACATTGAGTGATATAGCATTAAGCGGCTGTAATACTGTTTTAACAAATACAACAACCGTAGTTGTAACAGCAAATCCAGTTTTAATAACTCTAACTCCAACAACTCCAGTTTGTTCAGGGTCAGATGCTGTATTTACACTTGTAGGAACACCAAATGCCACTGTAAGCTATAATATCAATGGAGGAGCATCAACAACTGTTGTTTTGGATGGTGCAGGAAGCGGAACAGTAACAGTATCAGGAGTAACTACAAACACTATAATCACATTGAGTGACATAGCATTAAGCGGCTGTAATACTGTTTTAACAAATACAGCAACAGTAGTAGTTAATATTAACCCGGTTTTAACAACTCTAACTCCAATAACTCCAGTTTGCTCAGGGTCAGATGCTGTATTTACACTTGTAGGAACGCCAACTGCAACAGTAAGCTATAATATAAATGGAGGAGCAACAACAACAGTTGTTTTGGATGGTGCAGGAAGTGGAACCGTAACCGTAACAGTATCTGGGGTAGCTACAAACACTATAATCACATTGAGTGATATTGCATTAAGCAGCTGTAATACTGTTTTAACAAATACAACAACTGTAGTTGTAACTGCAAATCCAGTTTTAACATCTTTAGCAGCTACTTCACCAGTTTGTTCAGGGTCAGATGCTGTATTTACCCTTGTAGGAACACCAAATGCAACAGTAAGCTATGATATCAATGGAGGGGCAACAACAACAGTTGTTTTAGATGGAACAGGAAATGCAACGGTAACAGTATCTGGAGTAACTGTAAATACGACAATTACATTAAGTAATATAGTTATAAGTGGTTGTACTACTGTTATAACAAATACAGAAACAGTAGTGGTAAATCCTAATCCAGTACTGACAAGTTTAACGAGTAATGGTCCTATTTGTACCGAGGATGATGCTATTTTTACCATATTAGGTACTCCAAATGCAGTAGTTACTTACAGTTTAGATGGCGGAACAACTACACAGACAATTGTTTTAGACGGCTCAGGAAATGGTATTATAACCATATTGACAGCAACATCTAATCAAACCATTGACTTGAGCGATATTCAAATAGGGGCGGGAGCAACAGCTTGTAATTTGGTACTAACGGATACGTTAACGATAATAGCAAATTTAAAACCCTACGCAGGAACAGATGGAAGTTTTATTACTTGCGATACGGCAACATCTGCAATTCATTTAATCGATTTAATTACTGGGGAACAATCGGGTGGTATATGGGCCCAAACCTCTGGTTTTGGAGGAACATTTAACCCTAACTCGGGGATTTATACTCCATCGTCTGGAGCTACTACAGCAACATTTACGTATACAATAGTTGGAATACCTCCTTGTATAGATGATGTAAGTAATGTATTAGTTTCCATAAATAATACACCAACATTAGCGACTAATTCTAGTAGTAATCCAACAACATGTTCGGGTAATGAAGGAAGCATTGTATTAACAGCATTAAATTTGCCAGATGGAAGTTATACTATTAATTATGAAGATGTAACTGCAACCCCTCAAACAGCAACAATGGTGGTTGTAGGAAATGTAGGGACAATTTCTGGTTTGTCAGCAGGAATGTATAACAATATTACAGTAACAAATTTAGGTTGTATCTCGATACAAGATGTGGATGTAGTATTAACCGATCCATTACCTCCTACATTAGCAATTAATTCAACTACTGGACCAAGCACATGTTCAGGTAATAATAGTAGTATTTCTCTAACAACATCAAATTTACCTGATGGAAGTTATACCATTAATTATGAAGATATAACAGCGACTCCTCAAACTGCAACAATGGTGGTTGTAGGAAATGTAGGTGTAATCTCAGGGTTATTTGCTGGAACATATAATAATATTACAGTTACAAATAATAATTGTACTTCAACTGAAGATATAGATGCAGTAATTACAGACCCTCCATTACCAACACTCGCGATTAATTCAACTACTAATCCTACAACATGTGACGGGAACGATGGTAGCATAACTTTAACAACATCAAATTTACCAGATGGAAGTTATACCATTAATTATGAAGATGCTACTGCAACACCTCAAACCGCAACCATGGTTGTTGTGGGAAATGTAGGTGCAATTTCTGGTTTATTAGAAGGAATATACAATAATATTACAATAACATATGTGAATTGTACATCGATTGATAATGTTGATGTGCAATTGTTTGACCCTATACCATCCATAATTGCAATAATTGCAACAAATAACCCTACGATATGTGAGGGAACGGACGGAAGTATAAGTTTGTCTACTTCTAATTTACCTGACGGAACCTACCCTGTTGATTATGAGGATGCTACCGCAACTCCACAAACAGAAACCATAGTGGTTGTTGGAAATGTTGGGGTGATCTCTGGTTTATCAGAAGGAACTTATAATAATATTGCAGTGACATTTATCAGTTGTACTTCCGTAGAAGACATTGATGTGGTGTTAACAGATCCATTACCATCCATAATTGCAATAATTTCAACTAGTAACCCTACTTTTTGCGATGGAACCGATGGTAGTATAACCTTATCTACGGCGAATTTACCAGATGGAACGTACACCATAAATTATGAAGATGTTACAGCAATTCCTCAAACAGAAACGATGGTTGTTGTTGGGAATGTTGGGGTGATTTCTGGCTTGTTAGAAGGTATGTATAACAATATTACGGTAACATTTATTAGCTGTACATCCGTTGAGGATATAGATGTGGTTTTGACGGATCCTTTACCAGCAATAATTTCAATAATCTCAACTAGTAATCCAACTATGTGTAACGGAACCGATGGATTTATTACTTTATCTACGGCTAATTTACCAGATGGAACTTTTACCATTAATTATGAAGACGCCACTGGAACACCTCAGACTAATACGATAGTTGTCGTAGGAAATGTTGGAGTAATTTCAGGTTTATCAGAAGGAACCTATAATAATATAACCGTAACATATCTTAGTTGTACTTCTATAGAAGATATTGATGTGATTTTATCAGATCCTATTCCATCAATACTTGCCATAATCTCAACTACAAATCCTTCTATGTGTAATGGAGCAGATGGAAGTATTGTATTATCAACGTTTAACTTGCCAGATGCTACATATACTATTGATTATGAAGATGCAACTGCTGCTGCTCAAACGGCAACAATGGTAGTAGTAGGGAATGTAGGGACAATTAACGGCTTATTTGCTGGAACCTATAATAATATTACCGTAACAAATGTTGGTTGTACCTCAGTTGAGGATATTGATGTGGTATTAATAGATCCTTTACCACCTCAAGTTAATAATAACATGAATATGGCTCCCGTTTGTGAAAATGATTCAGTGATAGATGGGGTTATACCACATAATTTAACAGATAATATAGCAGCAATTATAGGAAACCAAATAGGTGTTAGCATAACCTTTTATGAAACCTTAGCTAATGCTAATTCCGGAGTGTCTCAAATAGTAAATGATACTGCATATTTAAATATAAATCCAACCCCACCTTTATCAGTACAAATTATTTATGTTCGTGCTCAAGATGATATAACAGGTTGTTATGCTACTACCAGTTTTACGATTACTGTAATGTCAATAGTAACAAATCCACCTACACCATTAGCTGAATGTGATGATGATAATGATGGATTTTACTATTTTACGTTGCACAATTCTGTGACTTTAAATGAAATTACAAACGGAGCAACAAATGTTGTCGTTGCATATTATGAAACTCTAGCAGAAGCAAATCAAGGAATTGTAGCTGCACAATTAACTAGTCCGTATTTTAATATTAATGCCTATAATCAAATAGTATTTGCTAGAGTAGATTTAACAACTATTGATTGCTACCTTATTGTAGAACTGCAATTAAATATTATAGATAGTCCTGCATTACCACTTAACGATTTAGTATATGATTTATGTGAAGATGTAGGTAGTTCAGACGGATTTGTAGTATTTGATTTGCCTTCATATGAAACAACCGATTTACTAGCGGTAATTATTGCTAATGGAGGTAATATTTCAAACTATACAACAAATTATTATACTGCTTTAGATGCATCTGGAAATCCTGATCCTACAACAATAATAGCGAACCCAAATGCGTATCAAAATATAAGTACTCCAAATCAAATAATCTATGCTAGTGTAATTGAAAATACCACTGGTTGTGAAGCTGTAAAACCTATAACGTTACAGGTAAATTTATTACCAGTAGCTATTTATACCCCAGTTGAAGTATGTGATGATGATACTGATAATGGATTTTACACATTTAATTTACTAAATTATGTACAAGCAATTACTAGTGGTGCTTCAGGTGTAGAAGTATCATTTTATGAAACGTTAGCAGATGCAGAAGTAGGATCAGGAACAAGTTTAATTACAAACCCTGAACAATTCACAAATTCAGCAAACCCACAATCAATTTTTGCTAGAGTGTTTAGTTCTGAAACTGGATGTTATGCTATAGCTATCGTGAAATTACACGTAAATCCAAATCCTACTCCGTTGAGTACTGCTGATATAGCTTCAAATTTAGGAATACTTTTGGAATGTGATGGAAATGTTGATGGTTCAGGCTCTATCGGAGAACAAGTAGCAGAATTTGATTTAACACAATGGGAAACTCAAATTATAACAGGTACAGGTCCAGCTGTTGAACTTGGTGTTTCAGCTGCGTATTATACAAGTATTGATGATGCTGAAGCAGGAATGAATGCAATAACAACCCCAACAGCGTATACCAATATCACTAATCCGCAAACAATATATATATGTGTTGTAAATGACGGAACGGGAATAAACCCGGTAACCAACGGTACAGGATGTTATACGATTGTTTCTTTTGAAATTTATGTGCCAATACCTGAAGTAACTATTTCAGGAAATGATGTATTATGTATAGATGAAAATGGAGTACCACTAACAACTATTCCATTACCTGTGTTAACTGCAAATGCTGGTCCAGCTGCAGCTGCTGCCTATAATTACCAATGGGCATTAAATGGAGTGGTAATTACTGGAGCTACAAACCAAATATTAACAATTACTCAAGCAGGTGAGTATACCGTTACGGTTTCTGGTCCAACAGATTTTGAATGTTTAAATTTTGCCTCTCAAACAATCATTGCATCTGGTGTACCAGATAATTTTAATGCAAATGTAACTACAAATGCTTTTTCTGATTCACATCAAATAGTTACAATTGCGACATCGGATATTCCAGAAATTGTATTTTGGTATAGTTTAGATGAAGGAGAGCTTACAATGGATGGAACATTTGATAATGTATCACCAGGGATACATACCATAACAATTACAGATGATAAAAATTGCTGGAAAGAAGTAATAGAGGTCTTAATTATTGATTATCCACACTTTTTTACACCAAATGGTGATGGAGTTAACGACACATGGCAGATTATAGGAATTGAAGGAATCCCAATTTCTCAAATTTATATTTTTGACCGGTTTGGAAAACTATTGAAACAACTAGACCCTGATGGGATAGGTTGGGATGGAAGCTATAATGGTAACCAAATGCCTTCAACGGATTACTGGTTTAAAATTATTTATATTGAAGGAAGTGATACTCCAACTCAAAAAGAGTTTAAAGCGCATTTTTCTTTAAAACGTTAATATTTAATTGGGATATTCATGTGTAAAGTGATTGTTGTTAATTGTTTACATGTGAGTTGGTAACTGTAAAATAAACTATCAATGATAAAATAAAGCATTATACTATTTATTAATCAGATCAATCATTAATGTGAAAAATAGGAGAACTTTAAATAAATAACTTAATTTTATATTACTTTAGCCTTAAAGTAAAAAAGGTTCTTGTTTAAGGTAGTATATACGTAGTTTAATGAAAAAAATATTTTTAAGGTTATTACTTATTATTACTTATTGTGTTAATGCTCAGTGTACTGATCCTATTAATTTAAATGTTACTAATATAACAGATAGTACAGCTAGTTTAAATTGGACTGAGATTAGTATGGCTTCTAGTTGGGAGGTGGAATTGGTCGTTGCGGGTAATACTCCTGTAGGATCTGGTTTAATATTAAATACAACCTTATATAACACTAGTGGTTTAATACCAGGTTCCAATTACAGTTTTTATGTACGTTCAGATTGTGGACCTTCAGGATTCAGCAATTGGGTTGGTCCTTTTAATTTTTCTACTGAAACTTGTGATTTTTCAATTGTAAGTTATGAAAACCCGAATACCTGTTTAGAATATTGTTTTTATCCAACAAATAATATTTTTGGGACATATTTTGATTTTAATTCAAGCACATTACCTCTTGGTTGGGACGCTTCTCCTTTTTCTGTAGGATCTCCTTGTGCAGCAGATATGATAGATAATTCACCATATTTTTGGGCTGGAGATTTAAGCGCAAATGGAAGCAGGTATGTAACTACAAGTGCTTTAGATGTTACTCTAGGTGGTGAAATTTTATTTTACATGAGATATGGGGCTGATGACCCAGTAACAGGTTGTGATTCCCCAAATGTAAATGAAGGAGTTTATTTACAGTATTCCATTGATAATGGAGTTAATTGGGTAGATATGAACTATTGGGATTCCTCAGGTATACTGACTGATGATGTATATACTTGGAATCAGTATACCTCAAGTGTGCCGCCAAATGCTCAAACAACAAGTACGAAGTTTAGGTGGTTCCAACCATTGAGTTCTGGTACAGACTATGATAATTGGGGATTAGATAATATTTTAGTATCTGCTAATGCTAATGCTGATTTTCTTTGGGATTTTGGAGATGGAAATACCTCAACAATTCAAACACCGTGTCATACTTATGCAACACCAGGTGATTACGTGGTATCGCTTTCAATTATTACTGCAAGTTGTAATAGTTCTGCGTCAGTTACGTTTAATGTATCAAATACAGATTTACCAATAGTAAATTGTCAAGATATTACGGTTACTTTGAATGCTAATGGTGAAGCGACTATAACTCCAAGTGATATAGATAATGGAAGTACCGATAATTGTGACATTAGTTCTATGAGCTTATCACAATTAAATTTTGATTGTAGTCACGTGGGGAATAATTCTGTTACACTTTTTGTAACTGATATTTTTGGTAATGAAGCTACTTGTGAAGCTAACGTAAATATTATAACAGACAAAGATCCTGGAATAGGTAATGATATTGAATTTTGTGAAGGAGATCTTGGGTTAAAAGACTTATTTAGCTTAATTCTGGGAAGCCCTGATAATGGTGGTGAGTGGATAGATGTTAATAATTCTGGAGTAAATTTGAGTGATCCTCTTAATGTGGATTTTTCAAATGTTTCTGACGGGGTATATAATTTTCAATATAGTTTTTACGCTAACAGTACTTGTCCTACAATTTATTCCACTATTGTGGTAAATATTAGTAACGGACCTTCTGCAGGGAGTGATGGTGCTCTTGAAATTTGTAGGTATGAAAATGAATTACAAAATATATTTTTAGCCTTAAATAGCAACCCTACTTCTGGAGGTCAATGGGTTGATGTAAATAATACTGGAGTAAACCTTTCTGATCCTAATCAAGTAGATTTTAGCAATGTTCCTGTAGGTAATTATCAGTTTAATTATTTACAGAGCGCACTCAATGGATGTGTCCCATCATCCAACAGTGCAACAGTTTATGTAACAATATTAATAGCTCCTACAACTAATATTATAAATGACTTAGTTTATTGTGATACCGACAATGATAGTTTTGGTTATTTTGACTTAACTACTATTATTGCTGATTTAACAGGAGGAGTTGCTGGAGTAAATGTATTGTTTTACGAAACTCTGGCTGAGGCTGATCAAGGAGTAGGAGCCATAGATACTTCTGCATTATATGAAAATGTTGATACAGATGGTGATGGTGTTGGAGCTACACAAACCATTTATGCACAATTGTCTGTAAGTGGATTAGCATGTTATACTTTGGTTCCTGTAAAACTTTTAGTAATCAACAGTCCTGTATTACCAAGTGAAGCGCTTATTTATGCACAGTGTGAGGAATTACCAGATATTACAGATGGAATAGTAGTTTTTGACTTGCCTTCATACGAACAAACAACATTATATGCTGAAATAATTGCAGCTGGAGGAGATACTTCAGAATACACAGCTACTTATTATACCGCTCTGTTAGCATCAGGAAACCCTGATCCAGCATCGTTAATTGGAGCACCAAATTCATATGAAAACACAACAACACCAGATCAGGTTATTTATGTTGTTGTAACTCATACCGGATCGGTTACAGTACCTGCTACGGGATGTTCAACTATAAAAGCAATTACATTGCATGTTGATTTATTACCAACAGCATTATATACGCCAATTGAAGTTTGTGATGATGATGATTCAGAAACTATTGGAGATGGATTTATTGAATTTAATTTAACAGATTATATTAGTATAATCACTGGAGGAGCTACTAATATTTCAGTTGATTTCTATACGGATCAAGCGGAAGCAGAAGCTGGTGCTGGAGCAAGTTTAATTGCTACACCAACGGCATTTACCAACACAGTAAATCCACAAGCAATTTTTGCAAGAGTATACAATCCAATTACTGGTTGTTATGCCGTAGCAATTGTAAGGTTGCACGTAAATCCAAATCCTACCCCTTTAAGCAATGCAGAAATCATAGCTACCTTAGGAAATCAAGGTGTGCTGGAAGAGTGTGATGGAAATGTTGATGGATCAGGAGCTATTTCAGAACAAGTTGCTGAATTTGATTTAACGCAATGGGAAATCACCATTTTAAATGGAGAGTCAGGAGTATCAGCAGCATATTACACAAGTGTTGATGATGCAGCAGCAGGATTAAATGCGATTACTACACCAGCAACATATACCAATATCGCTAATCCACAAACAATATATGTTAGTGTGATTAATGATGGAACAGGCATAAATCCAGTAACACCAGGAACAGGATGTTATACTGTAGTTGAATTTCAATTATATGTACCAGTACCAGAGGTTACTGTTGTAGCTGATAAAACGGTAATTTGTGTGGATGCTAACGGAGTGCCATTGACTGACACAACATTACCATTGTTAACTGCTACTGCAGGTCCAGCGGCAGCTGCTGCATACAACTACCAGTGGGCGTTAAATGGAGTGGCTATTGCTGGTGCAACAAACCAAACATTGGAAGCTTCATTACCTGGTGATTATACCGTTACTGTTTCAGGGCCTACGGATTTAGATTGTATAAATGTTTCGCAAGCAGTAACTATTGAAGTGTCAGGAGTACCACAAGGGTATGATGCCAATGTAACGACACTTGCTTTTGCAGATTCACATGAAATAGTAGCTACAGCAACATCAACAATACCTGGAATAGTATTCTGGTATAGTTTAGATGGAAGTGAACCAACAATGGATGGAACATTTGAGAATGTAGGTCCAGGAATACATATAGTAACTATTTCTGACGGAAAAAACTGTTGGACAAAAGATGAAACAGTAACAATAATTGATTATCCACATTTCTTTACGCCAAACGGTGATGGGATTAACGATACATGGGCGATTATAGGACAAGAAGGAATACCAATTTCCCAAATATACATTTTTAACAGATTTGGTAAATTGCTAACTCAATTGGATCCTGATGGAGCTGGTTGGGATGGTACATATAATGGTAGTCAAATGCCAGCATCAGACTACTGGTTCAAGATTATTTATATTGAAGGAGATGATAGTACTCAAAAAGAGTTGAAAGCACACTTCTCTTTGAAGAGATAGCTGAATACTAAAAAAATTAAAAAAGGAGCGTATACTTTTGATTAGGTGTGCGCTCCTTTTTTGTTATTTAAATAAAATGTTTTAGCAATTTATTAATAATGAATGATATAAGCCTCTCTAGTTTCTTGAGTAAAAGAAACTAGAGAGACTTTTTTTGTGTAGGATATAACAAAAAACAACTTTCAACGAGTAATTTAACAGTTTGCCGAGAATATTTTGTAATGGTTAAACATTTGTTAATTTCATGGAAAATTTTACCAACCCCTAAAAGAAGTTACAATTTGAGTACAATAATAACTACCAAGAAAATAATAAATTTAGGTGGTAGGGTAAAATTAATCAACAAGCGTTTCATAAATGAAACGCTTGTTTTTGTTAAAAAAAGACATTAGATAACAACCAATAATAGACCCGATTAAACTTTAATAATTATGATGAAAAAATATTTTTGCAAAAAAGATACGCAGTGTTGCAGTTTTGTTTTAGCACTGTTTTTTTGTGTCCTTTCTTTCGGACAACAAAAAAGTAATGATTTCAACTTGCCTCCAAAAGCTAAGTTTATGCCAAAACTTTATCAAGAAATAGATTATAGTTATAAACTTAATGATGTTAGCTTAAATGAGCCAGTAGAGAAGAACTACTTAAATAGATTTTCTGAAGCTGATTTAAATAATTTGAAAATGAAAGATAATACTACTTATACCTATTATCAAGCAGCACAAAATTATTTTACTAGTTTATCTGATACTGTTAAAAAGAAATTTACCGTTGAAGAATTATGGCATATATATATATATGATCAGAAATTAAAAAATAAATTAAAAACTATTAACTAACAGTAGCTATGAAAAATAAATACTATATAATTTATTTACTACTATTCGTTAGTAGTTTTGCCTTCTCACAAACCTATGATATATCAGCTGAAGATGGAAATACAATAAACACATGTTCGGGGACATTTGTTGATAGTGGTGGCCCAGGTAATGGTGGTGGATCAGATTATAGCACGAGTGAAAATTATACTATAACTTTTTGTCCTACAACTCCTGGAGATTTAATTCAAGTTTCATTTACTCAATTTGAATCTGAAGCAATAG
>Ga0209292_1004797_pt1 | contig 14105 bp, 11 predicted proteins | sample GOMGulsemesocosm_2_FD_184634 | JGI IMG/M metagenome (GOLD analysis project Ga0209292, IMG submission 184634) | Methane-oxidizing microbial communities from mesocosms in the Gulf of Mexico - GOM9C Gulf of Mexico (SPAdes) (version 2) | ecosystem: Environmental > Aquatic > Marine > Cold seeps... | reverse complement strand
CGGATGATAACGGACGAGAAAAGATACAGCTATTAATCGAATCGGGTCATATAGATTGTTTGCATTCGTTTGGCGACTTTGTCGATTCACGTAAACGCATCGAGCAGTGCTGGTCAGAGATACAAAAAAGGAAACGAAAAATTGAGGTGTGGATCGATCATGCGCAAGCACCCACGAATTTAGATAATGACATTATGCGGGGCCGCGGCGCGATAAAAGAGGCGGATGCTTTCCATGCAGATCTTACTGTACAAACAGGTGCGTTACCTTTTATCTGGAAGGGGCGGGTGACGAGTGTCGTCGCGCAAAATGTAAAACGCCGTTATGCTAGCCTTTTTAATAAAAATGAAATTATAAAGTCTAGTAAAACCATGCTATTAGAGTTTACCAAAGGTTGGTTAGCACGCTTTGGTAGCAAAAAATATGCAATGCATAAAGATAATAAAGTATTACGAAGAACACAGTTATTAGATGGAACTAACGTCATAGAGTTTATGCGTTGTAACCCTTCTTGGGGTGGTGTTTCTGTTTTTGACTCTGCACGCGGTATTGATCAGGTATTAACGAAACCAGTGCTAGACACCTTAGTGAAAAATAAAGGTTGTAGTGTTCTTTATAGTCATTTAGGTAAGGTTTTTAGTAAAGAAGTACCGTTTCAAGATAAAACACGAAAAGCACTTGAATTATTAGCAAGTTATCAAAACAATAAGCAGGTATTAACGGTGACCACGCGACGGTTGTTAGGGTATTGCCGTACCGTCGATGAATTAAATTTTACTGTAAAATCGGTTAGTGATGATATTTATATTTACCTTTCATCTGACTATCACGGAGAAGACCTTAATGGTTTAACGTGGTATGTGGAACAACCAAGTAAAGTTAGTTTGTATATTAATGAAAAGAAATATACAAACTTACAAATTAACCCACCTGATGAAACAGGTAAACCAAGTGTAGCGATAAAATGGTCAACTTTAATTTACCCTAGTTTCAAATATATTTAATATGAGCTTGTATAACTATGTATAGCGTGAAAATATTTTTTGGTCGTACAGTTATTTTTTCTTTATATTGCTTGATTAGATTATTTTCTATTTTGCCAAAGAAGGAACACAAAAAATCAAATAATATAATTGTACTTACTGGGACTTTCTATTCAAAAAATTGGATGGATGCCCATTTAGTTCCTTTGGCTACGTGCTCAAGCGTTAAACATATTTATATTGTATCAAATAGTATGGATTATAAATCAGAGGGTGTAAGTGTTATTAAACCCTCAGTATTTTTATCTAAATTTTGTGGTTCAACATTGGTTCGACTAATCACATTTTTAATTTTCGTATTGAAAATGAAACCTGATTACATTGGTGGTTTCCATATTCTGTTTAATGCAACGCTGTCTATTTTATTTGCCAACATGCTCAGATCTCGTTCAATATATTTTAGCGTGGGGGGGCTACAGAAACCCTAGACGCTGGTAAAACAGAAAATAGTGTATTTAAATTTTTAGATGGTAAGGATGATTTTCTAACTCGATATATTTGTAAAATAGCAGCAAGTGCGACTCGTATTATTACTATGGGAGACGGCGCTAAATTATTTCTTTCTAAACATGGTGTTATCAGTAATAAAGTTCATGTTATCTCAGGTTCAATAGATAAAAATAAATTTTATCCATCGAACCAATTCGTTGATAAAAAATATGACTTAGTTCTCACTGCTAGGTTATCTAAGGTTAAGCAGGTGGACTTGTTGTTAAAAGTGTTAGCTTGTTTAAAAAAACGAAATATTAGTTGTAATACGTTGATTATTGGTGACGGGCCATTATTAGAAAGTTTGAAATGTTATGCAGAGAGAATAGCTGTGAGTGAAATGGTTGACTTTGTCGGTCATCAAGATGATGTATTAAGTTGGTTACATCAGTCGAAAATATACATACTTACTTCCCGTTCAGAGGGACTTGCACTGTCGATGCTTGAGGGCTTGAAATCGGGATTACCTGCGATAGTACCTAATGTCGGTGACTTATCAAATGTATTAATTAATGGTTATAACGGTGCATTAATTGAAAATCATTCAGTAGATGATTTCGTGCAACAAATTACAAATCTACTAACAAATGATCAACTACTGGAAAAGTACTCTCGCAACGCAATCGTATCAACCAAGCGCTTTGATCTCGAGTATGTTCAAAAGCAATGGGATTACGTCTTTTATAGTGGAGAACAATTCGTATGAAAAAAGCATTTTCAAAGAAGAATCTCTGGGAAGCAATGCCCCTCGTTTTAAAGAATATTGTTGGCTTAACTCTTTCTCGTTTACCTTTAGAGTATTTAATTGGTCGACAATTTAGAAATACAACAGAACTTATTATATCTGCTGATAAATGGACAAAATTTGAAGTGGACGCCTATCATTTTGAACAATTAAAAAAACAAGTGAATAATGCTTATAATAAATGTCCTGCATATAAAAAATTATATGATGCAGCGGATATAGATATTTCTACTTTTAATACGCTAAGTGATTTTAAAAAAATACCTTTAATTAATAAAGCTTTTATTAATGACAATATTGATGAGTTACTCCTCGTGAATAAAAATAACTCGGATGTTGATTATGTGACAACGGGTGGAACCAGCGGAGTTCCATTGAGTTTTTATATTAATGGTAGTCGTTCACAAATAGAGTATGCCTATTTAGTGGATGGCTGGCGTAAAATGGGGTTTAAACTAGGAAATGTTAAAGCGGTACTGCGGGGGCGTGTGACGGAAACTAAGGGCTGTGTACATCAAAGTTACGACCCGATATTTAATGAATATTACTATAGTAACTTCCATATGAGCAATGATGATATGAGGCATTATATCAGTCATATAAAAACGTTAAAAAACTGTTTTTTACATGTTTATCCCTCTTCGATATATCAGTTGGCGCGTTTCGCTAAAAAAGAAAATATAAGTTTTTATAATATTAAAGCAATTCTCTCTGAATCTGAGAATGTCTATCCTGAACAACGTAAATTTGTCGAATCTGTATTTAATTGTCGTTATTATTCATCTTATGGTCATAGTGAAAAACTGATAGCTGCGGGTGAGTGTGAGCATACCAATGATTACCATGTTTGGCCTACTTATGGCTATTTGGAGTTGCTTGATGAAAATGGTGACATTATTACTAAGAAAGGGCAGATCGGTGAAATTGTTGGAACGGGTTTTATAAATACGGTCATGCCATTTATTCGCTATCGAACAGGGGATTTTGCTGAATATGTAGGACACTTCTGTGATAAATGTAAAAGAAATAATTTGATTATTAAAGACATACGAGGTCATAGAGTTCAAGAATATTTAGTTGCTAAAGATCATAGCCTCATTTCATGGACAGCAGTGAATATGCATGATGATACCTTTGACAATGTCTTGCAGTATCAGTTCTATCAAGATACCCCCGGTGTGGCAATAATAAAAATTAGAGTTAATGATAAGTTCCCTACATTAAATAAAGATAAAATAATAAACAACATTTCAGAAAAGTTAAAAAATAGGATTGAAGTATCTATTGAAGAAGTTGATACGATTCCACTAACAGACCGAGGTAAATCTATTTTCGTCGATCAGCATATTGATCAATAAAAGTGTTAAGCATCAAGTCATGTTCACCCATTGGTTAATTCGTATTGTAATTGTTTTATGAAATAAATTTAAAAGGAACAGTATGAAACTTAGTAAAATAAATGTTATGTTAATATTTATTATTGTGTCTTTATTAACGATAAGTGTTTTAGCTTTATATGGTAATAAAGTATTATACACAATGTTAATGAAAGTTCAATTGGATCCTACTGGCCGTTGGTTTGATGCATCTAAAGAAAAAATAACTTCACCAAGTTGTTTATTTATTGGTGACTCTAGAGTTTCACAATGGAAAAAGTATCCTCCATTTTGTGATTCATTTATGTATGGTTTTAGTGGCTTCACTTCAAGTCAGATATTGCTTGCACTACCAATGTTAGAAATACCTGATTCTGTTGAACGGGTTTTCTTACAACTAGGTATTAATGATTTGAAAGCGATTGGTTTGTATGAAGACAGGGAAAATTCCATCCGTTCTAATTTAGTCGGAAATTTAGATGCTATATCGCTTTTCTTTTTGAGGGAAAATATAAATGTGTATATTACAACAATAATACCAGCTAGTGAAATCTCTTATCCACGAAAATTTATTTGGTCAGCGTTAATTGATGAGTCTGTACATGATGTTAATTCTAAATTACTGACATGGAATGTTAAGGGTATAAAGGTAATCGATATAACAAAGGGATTTAATCAGAAGTACGATTTATATAAAGACGAATTACACTTGAATACAGCAGGGTATAAAATGTTGAATGAATTAATTATGCAACATTTTAATGGTCAATAAGTAAAAGGAATTAAAGATGTTATTTAACAGCTTTGAGTTTTTTTTGTTTTTACCCATAGTATTAGCCGTATACTGGCTGCTTAAAGGAGACTTTAAAAAACAAAATGTTATTTTATTAGCCGCAAGTTATTTTTTCTATGCCTGGTGGGATATAAGGTTTATCTTTCTTATTGCAGTAACAACAGTTGTAGACTATAACGCTGCATTAATTATCCAACACGGTTCAACAACATTTAAACAACGTTTTATTTCAGTCATGTTTTTAATTTTTTTCTCTGTTTTTTTGGGTTTTATAAGCTGGAAAGAAGAGGCTGAATGGGATGTTGTCCAAAACGCTATTTTAGTTACCACATTATTATCGATATCAATCTATTTATTACCTTTAATAGTGGCGAAGTTTAAAACAATATCTGGAGCTAAACTCGCTCTTAGTTTAAGTATTATTTCAAATTTAACTATATTAGGATACTTTAAATACTTTAACTTCTTTGTTGACTCTTTTACTGATGCCTCATTCTTCTTATTTGGCATTGAACCTTCTTTTATTACCTTGTCGATTATTTTACCTGTCGGGATTTCTTTTTATACTTTCCAAAGTATGAGTTATTCAATTGATGTTTACCGAGGACAACTAAAAGCCAGCAAGAGCTTAATTGATTACGCCGCTTACCTGTCTTTCTTTCCTCAACTTGTTGCTGGACCTATCGAGCGTGGTAAAACGTTCCTCCCACAATTTCAAAGAAAACGTAATATCGAAAATGGCGATATAAAATTTGGTATTTGGTTAATTATTTTTGGTTTATTTAAAAAAATAGTTATTGCTGATAATTTAGCTATTTTTGTTAATACTGTTTTTTCTCCCTATGATAATGGAGAGCTACTAACAACACCTGAAAATGGTTTAATGGTGCTATTGGCTATTTATGCTTTTTCGTTTCAAATTTATACTGATTTTTCTGGCTATGCAGATATTGCACGAGGTACAGCTAAAATATTTGGCTTCCATTTAATGGTTAATTTCCGTTTACCTTACATTGCAACTAATCCATCCGATTTTTGGCGTCGTTGGCATATAAGTTTGTCGTCATGGTTAAGGGATTACCTTTATATTCCGCTTGGAGGGAGCCGTGGAGGCCCCTTTAAAACTTACCGAAATTTGCTTCTAACTATGTTGTTAGGCGGCTTATGGCATGGTGCGAGTATAACATTTGTTCTATGGGGGGCTTATCAAGGCACTATCTTGATTTTATATCGCTTACTCGGTGTTGAAAGTGCAGGTGAGCAGTCTAAGCCAATAATGAAGGTCGTTCATGTTATTTGGATGTTTCATTTAGTTTGTTTAGGTTGGTTAATTTTTAGAGCGCAAAATGTGCAAACTATCTACCTTTTTTTAGACGCTATTTTTACTCACATGTTTGTTAATCAAGCTATCTTAGATGGTATATCAACTTTAGAATTTTATTTAATACCGTTATTTATTTACCAGGTATTACAAGTTAAACATAAAACACTTTTTCCTCAAAAAATAATGACCGCTATCCCAAATTTCCACATTTGGTTTTTTACTATTATGTCGATTCTTGCTTTAAGCAGTAAGCAATCATCCGAATTCATCTACTTTGCATTTTAAAATAATATGAAACGATTATTAAAACTAATTTTATTGATTGGATACATTGCAGTATTAGCTGAAGTTTTTCTTCGCTTTTTAAGTCCAATACCTATTTTACCTCGCTATGTATCCACGACGGATTATGGGATACGTGGAAATATGCCAAATGCAGACTATCAGCATATTACTGAAGAATATGACATTAATGTCAAAATAAACAGTAAAGGTGTACGTTCAAATAAGGAAATTGAATATAAAAAATCAGCGGGAATTATACGAATTGTTACCTTAGGTGACTCTTTTATGCTTGGGTATGGGGCTACTCTTTCAGAAACATTTCTTTCTCAGATGTTAAATTCAATGCCTGATAAGTATAAGGTAGAGATAATAAATTTAGGTGTTTCAGGCCATGGAACTGCTGAGGAGTTACTTGCATTAAGAGAAGAGGGAAAGAAATATGAACCTGATGTTGTTTTGCTGAGTTGGCATGGAACTGATTATGACGATAATATCAGATCCGGTTTATTTGATATTAAGGGGGGATATTTAACGCAAGTAAATAACAGTTATTTACCTGCCGTTAAATTACGTGAGTATCTTTTTAGTTTTAAGTTGTATGAGTTCATTGCTACTAACTCTCAGTTATATGGCTGGTTAAGAGAACTCGTATCTGAAGTGGTTCAAGATTTTCGTGTTGAACTTATCTCTCTTTTCAAGGTTCAGCAAAGTGTCAGTAAATCTGATAAGCACAACTACCCTAGAAATAAAGATAAAAAAAGGGAACTCTCAATACATTTATTATTAGAAGTAAAGAAGGAAGTTGAAAGTATGGGGGCTAAATTTATTGTTTTTGATATACCAAGTCGCTCTTCGAGAACGTCTTTTTGGTCTACATTCCCTGAAGATGTTCGACTGTCTGAGATACTGGTCTATAATCCAATAAAAGACTTTAGTTACAATAAAAAAAATATTCTTTATTGGGAAAAATCAGCCGGGCATTTTACGCCTATAGGTAATCAAATTGTAGGGAAAGCTTTAGCTGAACTTTTGGAAAAAAAGAAGTATTTTGATTGACATCTTTGTTAGTTATAAAGCTAATTTTATAATTATTTTGATATGTTAGAAAGAACTGAAGCTGTTTAGATGCATTGTTTAAAATATTAATAGTGAAAGTCTGTTTATTTTTAAGGAGGGGTCATGAGTTACTGCAAATTGGGACCGGCATATTTAATGTATATCTTTTTTTATTGTCTATTATTTCAAAATGTAAATGCATATCAACTACCTGTTGGCATTCCTAATGTACCAATCAATTTTGAAAAAACGCCTCCAGTAAGACCTGATTCTTGGGAAATAAATACACCTGTAGAGGTGCCTGGATATTATTATGTGAAATATAAAACAGGTAGTGATAACAATGTATATGGAACCCCTTTAAACCCAAGACGCTCAATCCCTTACCCTGTTCCACCTGGTAGTTATATTGAAATTGCAGGAGAGTATTCTTATGCTTCAGGTGGGGTACTTAAAATTAAGTCTTTGGGTACTACGGATGAATGGGTTGCGAATAGTAAGGGTCCTGTATGGATAACCAAGGCTAAAAATGAAGACGGTTTTTTCACTAATTATAAAGCTGTCATTTTTGGTTCAAATTTATTTTTATTTGATATGAAGGTACATAATAATTCTAAAATACAAGTAGGATCTTTAACCGAAGGATTTGCGGCTAGTAATATTGTCATAAAAAATAATGATATTGCAGGTACTGTTACGATGGGGACTGGAGCAAGTTTGTCAGCTGTTGGACATATAAACAGCCCAACAAAAAATATTATTTTTTATAAAAATGTGGTGCATGATTTAGGGGATATATACACCGAAAAAGACATCGATGCTGGGTGTATAACTGCTAGTGGCTATGTTTCTTATGTTTGGATATTAGATAATAAAGGTTTTAACGCTGCGGGCCCAGGGCTTCAGATAAACGCAGGGCCTCCAAACAACGCTAGTCATCATATTTTTGCAGGGCATAATGAGTTTTATAATGTCAGACAATCTGGGATGTGGGTGAAATTTGCATCCGATGTGGTTTTTTCCAGTAATTATGTACATGATATCATTAGTACGTCTTGGTCTCCCGCTAAAGGTATGGGAGCTCAGTACGAACCGAATGGTTTATGGATGATCAATAATGAAATTCATGATGTAGAATTCGGCATTAGAATACCTAGTACATACAAAGTCGAAAACACGTCTCTCAAAATATATGCAATCGGAAATGTAATCTACAATGTACGCACTGAGGGTTCGTTAAGTGGGACATCAGCGTGGGACTATGCTGGAATCCACTTACAAGGAGCTGATGAGCGGTATATATATAACAATTTTATATATAATACGCCTAACGGGATAAATATATCATCCACTTCTGGTAAGTCATTTATTCAGAACAATTTTATTGTGAAAGTAGACTCTAGCCATCCTGATAATCAGCAAGGGTATCATATATGGGCTGAGTACAATGATAGCCAGCCTGGACTCGTGCTTTCAAATAATTTTTTTAATATTGATGAAATGGACGTTAGACTCATAAATAAAAACTTTACTACTACTCATAACTTAGATTTACACCTAAATTCGAAAGGAAGTAGTGACATTAGTGCTAACTTTTCTGGTTTTATTGATATAGATCAGATTGGTTTAGAGAAAATATTAAGCATAGGTATTAATGATAACCAACTATTAGATCTAGGTTATAACGTGTACCCTGCGCTTTCTAAAATTTTCTCACAAAAATTTGGGGATGAAATGAAATTAGAACTTGATTTTTTAGGTCAACCTAGATTAATGGGCGTCTCTGTTGACATTAGTCCATTCGAGATCAACGGTTCACCCCAGATATTATTAAGCCAGGGAAACCTGATAATGTGAAAGTTATCATTCAAGACTAAAGAGCTGTTGCGGAATGTACATGTGAATTCTAAAATATTTTAATTATTTCATCTTGAAAGTAATTGTCTGCGATTTTTAAAAACTGCTAGGTAATGGTTCTGTTTATGATCAGATTAACTCTGCTAACTCTATTAATTGCTTATTTAAGTGTTTATGCATGGAAGGATTGGTTTAAAGCTGCATGCTGGCTATTGTTACTTATTACAATTATTCAACATCCAGATATGCCTAAAAGTATTGGAGGTATACATGGATTTAATCTATGGAATGTCCTTTTTTTAAATGTTGTTCTTTCATGGCTGTTAAATCGGAAAGCATTGAATTTAAGCTGGGATATGCCTAACCACCTAAATAAGTTATTTTTTATATATGCCTTTATATTAATAATAAGTGTCTTAAGGATGTTACTAGATCAAAGTGGATCTCTGTCTTTGGGTGAATACATGCCGTCTTTTGGGGCTAATACAATCACTTATAGTTTAAGTGAATTTATTATTAATAGTTTTAAATGGGTACTATTAGGTGCGATTATTTTTGATGGTTCTAGAACGGAAGAAAAGCTTCGTTTTGTTCTGTGGATATTAGTGATTATTTATTTTTTATTTTCACTTCAAATTATTAAATCAATAGGACTTGGAGCTTTAAAGCTGGATGGAGTTGCACTTCAAAAGCTTGCGCACAAACTGTTATCATCAAACGTAGGCTTTCATCGTGTAAATCTATCGATGATAATCAGTGGTGCTTTTTGGCTTGTATTTTGTTTAAAAGAATTTGTATCATCGCAAAAATTTTATTTCTTTATTCTACCTCTGTGCCTGATTATATTTGTTGCTCTGGCATTAACGGGTGGTCGGATGGGATATATTTCATGGATAATAGTAGGTTCAATACTCTGCTTATTGCGATGGAAAAAATATTTTTTACTTGTTCCATTTGTTGCAATCGGAATTTCAATTATAGCGCCTTCGGTAATAGAACGTTTGGCTACAGGGGTTGTTGGTAAGAATGAGCAATCGTTAGAGTTAGCTGAAGCAGATTTTGCAAATCGAGATATCGACATTTACGCTATAACTTCTGGTCGAACATTAGCATGGCCTTTGGTGATTGAATCAATTGGAGAGCGTCCATTTTTGGGTTATGGACGGTTAGGAATGAAAAACGCGACTGGGTTAACGTTAACTATGTTCCATTTATATGGGGTTTCTGATGCGTTTCCTCATCCGCATAATGCATATTTGGAGTTTATACTGGATAACGGCCTGCTGGGCGCATTACCAGTATTTTTATTGTTTTTTTTATTTTTGAAATACTCTTTATCCTTATTCAAAGACAATCGGAATAAACTTTTTATTGTCGTTGGAGGTGCTTGTGCTTCTCTATTGCTGTCTTTCTTAGTTTCTTCCTTTGGTAGTCAATCTTTTTATCCTAGAGAGGGTTCTGTGCCTATGTGGGCGATGATTGGACTCATGCTACGGGTATATATAGAAAGGAAAAAGGTTGACGAAGGAAAGGTACAGTCATCATTCTTTAACACCAACTAAAGTCGGGTACTGCTGAGTTACTCGGTACGTAATAATCTAAAAACATAGGACGGATTATTCTGGTCTAATCGATCTAGACACCATGATTGTGGATAATAGAACCATCAATCGAGGTGAACATGAATACGAAAAGACAGTACCGAACTTACACCAAAGAGTTTAAAGAGGAAGCTTTAGGCTTAATAACCGAACAAGGCTATAGCGTTCCACAAGCCGCAGACGCGCTTGGTGTATCATCAAACCTGCTGTATACCTGGAAACAGAAGGCTGAGGAGCTAGAGAGTTCTAACGTAACTTCAGATGAGAGAACCGAGCTTCTAGCCCTAAGAAAAGAGGTTAAACAGCTTCGGGTAGAGAAAGAAATATTAAAAAAGGCCAGTGCCTTCTTCGCGAAAGAAATGAAGTAAAGTTTCGGTATATTCGAGACAACGGCTCTCAATTCGAAATAAAAACAGTTTGTAAGGTGCTGAAAGTCAGTCGCAGTGCCTATTATGACTGGCTAACGAGACCCGCTAAGATTATTAGCGAAAATGAGCTAAACCTGTACCGTACGGCAAAGCGCCTCTTCAAGCGCAGTCGTAACAGTTTAGGCTCACGTCAGTTAGCTAAAAAGCTCCGTGAAGAAGGCTTTATTATTGGCCGTTATCGCACTCGTTCTATTATGCGTAAGTTAGGCTTAGTAGTGACTCAGCGCCAAGCTTATAAAATAACAACGAAGCGAAAACACAGTGACAGCGTTGCAGATAACGTGCTGAGCCAGCACTTTAACCCACCACAGCCTAATAAAGCTTGGGCTGGTGATGTCACGTATCTGAGGACTAACCAAGGCTGGCTCTACCTAGCAATCGTAATGGATTTGAACTCTAGGCGTATCATTGGTTGGAGTCTATCTAAGCGAATGACGGTTAGCTTAGTAGAACGAGCATTACAGATGGCTATAACACTTAGACGACCAGATAGCGGCGTTCTATTTCATAGCGACAGAGGTTCGCAATACACGAGTAAACCGTTCCAAAGTTTACTCACTAAAAACGGAATGGTAGCTTCTATGAGTAGTGTTGGGGCCTGTTTGGATAACGCTGTAGTTGAACGATTCTTTGGCAGTTTAAAACACGAGTGGCTGTTAAATATTGTGCATTTAACGCGTGAATCAATGAAGCAAGATGTTGAAGAATATATTAGGTATTACAACCATGAACGGTTGCATACAACGCTCGGTGACTTAACACCGATCAACTATGAAAAATTACAAAGTCAGGTGTCCGATTGTGCTTGACCAGAATAGATAAAGCGAAGGATATACGGTTAGTTACATTGCTATAAAAATGGCATTGTAGGATTGTTACGATAGTTTATTTAAATATAAATTAAATATTGCTGAATTAGAAGGCGGACTTTATCAATGAAATGGATTTTCCTTCAATTATTACCGTCGTACAAAACGTGGTTCATAATTTGTTCTTTCTTTTTAGGTGCTGAATTTTATATAGATCGACTCATTACCCTCAATGGTGTGTTAAACACCTTCATTTACCTTTCATTATTTTTTTTTGTATTTGGGGTAGCTGTTTTTACGTCTAAAATTGGTAACATAAAAATAAGGTGTTTATGGGGGGGGATTTTTGCTATTTCTCTTTTCTTATTCGAAACAATGCAACGAGTTATGGGCGAATTTATTTCATACCCCACTTTTACCCGAATTGTTGCTGAGTCAGCATTTGTTGTTGATGCTTTTAATCAATATAACAAAGCCATGATAACGCCTTTAATTCAATCAATACTTTTAATTTTAGGGATATGTATAAGCCCGAAAAAGACATATTCAATTCATCCATATTATTTTCATGCATCCCCATTTATCTTACTGATATTATTAAGTGGATTAATGTTTTTACGTGGGGGGGGGGGGGGGAATGGTCTCCCTCCTATTTTGACTCCTTTTGCATATGGAAATTTGATGGTTTATGAATCATTAAATAACAATATTGGGGAAAGAAGTGATGTTGAAATAGCAAGGTCTGAGAGTAAGCTTACACGCGATATAATTTTAATAATGGATGAAAGTATAAGGGGCGATTACCTTGATATAAATTCGAAGCTCGGTGTGAATTCAGCTCTTAATTTAAATTACGATACGATAAATATTTTTAATTATGGTATTGCCGCATCAATTTCAAACTGTAGTAGACCAACCAATGTAGTGGTCAGATATGGGGGAACTAGGGATGACTACTTAAAACACGTTAATACAATGCCTTCTTTTTGGCAATATGCTAAAAACTCGCAAATGAACACCGTCTATATCGATGCCCAACGAACTGATGGACAATTGCAGAATGCCATGGATGAAGATGAGCGTAGAGATATTGATGAATTTATTCAGTTAGGTAATATTTCAATAGTAAACCGAGATCAAGAGGTTTCAACGTTATTGGTTGATTATATCAATAACCAGCGACAAGAATTCATATACGTAAATAAGGTTGGTGCTCATTTTCCTGTTCATGATAAGTATCCTAGTGAAGTAATGGCATATAGACCTGTATTGAAGAGAGGTCGCTTTGAAGATATCTCTGATATCAGTTCAACAAAATTATTTTCTGGGGATTGGGATAAATATAAAAACTCGTATAGGAATACGCTTCTGTGGAATGTGGGAGAGTTCTTTTCAAATATATTAACTACTGCTGACATGGATAAAGCTATTATTATTTATACTGCTGATCATGGGCAAGATTTTCATGAAAGAGGTAATAAGGGGTTTTATACGCATTGTTCTGATTCTCCTAATCCAGAGGAAGGTATGGTTCCTTTAGTTATCATCAGCGGTAAAAAAATAACAGAATATGATTGGATAAAAAACTTGGCATATAATAAAAATAAATCAAGCCATTATAGTATTTTTCCGACTCTGTTAGAGTTAATGGAATATGATAAAAAAACCATCACTGAGATTTATGGACCATCTTTATTAGATAGAGGAAAAGATCCTTATACATTCAATGCAAATTTTGGTGCTCGCTTGGGAACTAAGCCTGTATGGAAAAAAGCTAGTTTTGGAGCCTCACCATAAATGTGTAAGCTCAAGAATAGGTTGAGCTTAGATGGAAGTTAAAGATGATTTAATGGTAAGTGTTCACCAGCCCCTCTTGAAAATTAAATGAGACGATCATGTCTTGATCTACTATTGATGTTTGCATGATCGTTTTCAGTATTCATAATACCTAAATGAAAAATAAAACGTACCAAACAGAACCTCCAGAAGCTGCCAACCTGAATAAAGCTAACGCACTTATTCAAGAACTGTGGCAACAGTTGAGACATTATGAAGATAAGTTAGCGACATCTTCGCGTAACTCATCTTTATCACCTTCATCCGATTCTCCAGCAGCGAGGGAAGAGCGAAAAAAGCTCAAAAGCCTCGTAGCAGCAATAAGGCTGGCGCTCAGCCAAACCACACGGGGCATAAACGACCAATAGCAGACTTAAAAGAATCTGATATCGTCGTTCCTTGTTTACCAAATCCGGCATGTGAACAATGTTGATGTGGTTTAATTCTATCGGACACTTCTAAA
>Ga0209292_1004796_pt1 | contig 14108 bp, 11 predicted proteins | sample GOMGulsemesocosm_2_FD_184634 | JGI IMG/M metagenome (GOLD analysis project Ga0209292, IMG submission 184634) | Methane-oxidizing microbial communities from mesocosms in the Gulf of Mexico - GOM9C Gulf of Mexico (SPAdes) (version 2) | ecosystem: Environmental > Aquatic > Marine > Cold seeps... | reverse complement strand
CAGATAACGGTGGCATGTACCTAGAAGGTTACCCTGATAAAGTAGATAACCAAGCACGTTTTGTTGCCTATGAGGCAGAGTGGAAACAACCTGACTTCCATGTATGGAACTTACAACATGAATACGTTCACTACCTAGATGGTCGTTTCAATTTAAGTGGTGATTTCGGACGTTCAATTTCTCAAAACACTATTTGGTGGATTGAAGGTCTTGCTGAATATGTTTCTTATAAAGAAGGTTATGCAGCCGCTGTTGATACAGCACGAACTCAACAATTCCCATTGAGTGAAATTTTCAAAAACAACTACAACAGTGGTCAAGATCGTATCTACCGTTGGGGTTACCTAGCAGTTCGCTTTATGTTTGAAAAGCACTCGACAGATGTTGATACTATCTTAGCGTTATTGAGAAGTGATCAATACGAAGAGTACCAGGCGTTTATTGATAGCATTGGTACTGACTACGATTCACAATGGATGCAGTGGTTAAATGACAGTTGAAGTAGGCGCCAGTGGTATTATTGACAAGGGTCCTTCAGATACAAATACATCAGGCGAAACTGATACATCAGGTGAAACTGATACGTCAGGTGGAACTGATACATCAACTGAGACAGATACATCAAGCGAAAATGATACGCCACTCGACACAATAACCTCACCTTATAAATTAAACAATATTTCTCTAAATGTATCTGCATTACAAGATGAGTTTAACAGTCACTTATATGTAGATGTTACTGAAAATACGAACAAATTAGTGATTACGACAACAGGTGGCACAGGTGATGTGGATCTTTATGTTAAATTTGATGACGCTGTAACTAAAACAAACTATGACTATCGTCCGTACCAAACAGGCAATGAAGAGTCTGTTGTAATAGAGTCTCCTGCAGCAGGTCGTTACAACATTGGTCTATATGCATATAACGAGTTTCATGGACTGACTGTTTCAGCACAAATTGATGGTGCTGTCACTGAAGAGCCTGTCACTGAAGAACCTGTCACTGAAGAGCCTGTTACTGAAGAGCCTGTTACTGAAGAACCTGTTACTGAAGTTGTTGAATTAACAGCTGAGCAAGAGCCTAGCAATCCTACCATTACTAATGGTATCGCTAAAGTAGGTGTTACAAGTAGCAACAGGTATTTCTCGATGTTCATTCCAGAGGGAACTACCAGAATGGCTGTAACGACTGAAGGCGGAACCGGTGATGCAGATTTATATGTAAACCCGTATTCTTGGCCATCAGAGTACAACCGTTACTGGCGTTCTACTAACGGTAGTACTAACAATGAGTATATCGAAGTGAATTACCCACATAGCGGTGCATACATGTACTTCTATTTGAGTGGTGAATTTGAAGGTGTGAAATTAAAAGTACAATTGTTATCTGAATAACCCTTTCATTTAATACTAAAAAAGCCACTCAACAGTTGAGTGGCTTTTTTTATTCCTATCTTTTTTGTTTGGCAAGTAAATAACTAATTAAATAGCGTTCGTCCACTTTAGCGCAAGAGTTTGATGGTGCTGTATAAAATTATTTTTTAATGCCATGTATGTTTCAGCATTATGACTTTGACAAGCGGCCTCTCTTTTTATCCTTCCATAAGCAGCAGCAATGTCAGGATGGGCTATCAAGTACATTTTAAACGCGCGATGACGTAGTAAATTAACATCGTTAGTTTCAAAAACATGTACGTGATGACTGCGCGCGAAGCCGCCTTTTTGAAAGTAGCGTCTTCGCGCAATGCCATTTTCGCCTTTCACGTGATAGCCAGCCGCCTCAAAGCATCTATTACAATCGTCCAAAACCTTCAGGCTGCTTACTTCAATGAGGATATCAATAATAGGTTTAGCCGCTAACCCTTTCACTGAGGTACTGCCAATATGCTCAATACTTACGGCGTTTGAACCACAAAATGATCCTAGTAACGTCTTTTCTATTGCAAATACTGTAGCCCATTGCGGATCAAATTCGACGACGTTTATGATTCTTTTTATCACGTTAACTCCTTTTAGTCTTAGCATCCAATAAATAGGCTAATCCGATTGCGTATTAGGAATACTTACGTCTGTCAGTATTTGTTAAAGTACTTAAATTAAGCTTTCAAGTAGTTCATCTATTTCAGCTTTAAGATCTCTATCAGCGATTTTATTAGCGCTTACTTTTGCTAGCTCTAGATTCTTGATAGCCGCGTCTTTGTGACCGAGTTCAATTTGTAGCGTCGCCATTGAAAAACCCACTGACGACATATGATCTTTTGAATTAATGGCGATTGATTTTTGTAGCGCCTTTTCATAACCGACAACCGCATCTTCTAATTCTTCAGTGAAGTCAGCCAAAGTTTCCCATTGTATTGGGTGATCCTTAGGCGTATTTTCATTCTCATCACAAATTGTTTTAAGCTGCGCATAGAGCGTCTCAAACAATTTCCGGTCATCTTTTTTTGCTGCTGCCATTAGCTGCTCAGCCAAATCGTGAACTGCTTTGTATATTTTGGTACTCATCATGATGTTGTTGCCTTTTTAGAACGCATAGCGTTCATTAAATATTTTAAAATACATTGAAATTTATTGGAATGACACGCTAGATCAATTAACGATTATTGGCTATGCAATTTTTGTAGTATTAAATACAATTTTCGTGGGTCTTTTTACGTCATAAACTAAAGTTCATTCATTGTTTCACAGTATATCAAACGATGAATGAGGAACAAAAGGCATTGTCATAATTTTCCAACAAATACCTTCTTTGCAGAGCCGTCCGGGTATTAACAGCATTATGCTGTTAGTTATTTTTCGCAGGAGTTGTCATACATTTCACCTTAATATTCTTGTCTTGTTGTCCACAATTATTGTTAACATCATCTATGGAAAACTCCATGTCCGTATTCGCCTGTCCAGTAATCCGTTTCACTTCTTCAAGCATAGCTATTTCAAGTGCTGGTGTAAGTTCACCATCAAAGCCTACTTGAACTTCAAAACCACCATCAGGTAGAGGCAGCACATATAAATCAGTGTAAGGGAAAGTTGATGATTTCTCTGGGCTAAAAAAATGAAATGCAGCACCACTTATTAGCAAGACAGCAATTGCAAGACCAGACCTCATATAATTTTTATTGGAGCGCGGTGAAGTTACCAACGTTATAGGCTTTAACCAGCGATATCCTTTTCTTTGGACCGTTTCAATGTATTGAGCATTTTTTGCATCATCATTTAGCGCTTTACGCAGCCTTGCCATTGTATTGGCTAGGGAATCTGGACCAACAATGGTATTTGGCCATAACGCATTAACAAGATTTGGTTTACTAAGAGTTTCACCTTGCGCTGCACAAAGTAATGTTAATAATTCTAGAACTTTTGGCTGTAGTATTTTTTCATGCCCCCCTAGATAAAGTCGATTTTGGCTAGGCTTGACAACAATTTCACCACTCTTGAATTCGGTATTTAATAAATAGGTCGGAGTTGTTTTGTTATGCTTACTGAACACTATGTAAATTACCTATATATATCATTTAGTTAAATTGGGTACATATTGGATAGCCAAAATGTATATTTACTTAAGCCATTAAACTGGTATTTTTTAATAAATAAAGGGATAAACAAACGCTCTATCAATCCTTTACTGGGAAACTATGAAATACTTACCTCTACTAATAGCGTCAACTTTACTACTATCATTCACAGCGCAGGCTATTGTGATTAGACATGATAAAGATATCAAGCAATATCATGTTGATCAAAGTAAATATCCAAGCGTCGTTGACCTAGACTTTTTAACAGGAACATTAATTTCACCTCAATGGATATTAACTGCTGCACATGGTGTTTCTTATATGCCTGGTGGTCAACGTGTCACTATCGGAAAGGAAAAATATAGGGTTAGACACCTTATTGTTCATCCAGAATTTAAAGAACAGAATTTATCACATGACATGATGTTATTGAAGCTTGACCGGCCAGTAACCGGCGTTAAAAGTACGGGCATCTACACATTAAAAAACGAAGTAAAAAAACATGTGTGGTTTGTTGGTCGAGGTGATATTGGCAATGGCATCGACGGCATTATTAAGCGTTCAAAGAATTTACATCATGCAGAGAATATCATTGAAAGCGCTGAGCCTCATTGGATAACTTTTGATTTTGATAACCCTAAGGGAGGCGCACTCCCACTTGAAGGTATTAGTGGCCCAGGAGACAGTGGAGGCCCGGCATTTATAAACACTCCCCAAGGATTAAAAACAGCCGGGGTTAGTTCGCATCAGCGTAATAATAACAATGGAGAAGGGAAATATAATGTTCACGAGTATTATTCTCGCACCAGTACACATGCTGAATGGATACTGAGTACAATGCAAAAAAGCAGTGTTGAGTTAGCCAAGATTTCCGTACCAAGAGTTATATACAAAGCACAACCTGTTCATATTGATGACATCAACAGTGTTATAGGGACCTATGAATTAACCACAGGTGAAAAACTCTTTGTCAGCCAGTGCGAAGAAAACATCTGTTATCACTGGGCCAACACGCCACTACAGATTATTCATAAAGGCAGTGAAAACTTGTGGTTTCATCCAAGGGTCAACCGTGTAATAAAATGGTTGCCACAAATTGATGATCAAGCGCTGCAGCTGTCCATTGATGATTTCAATGGGAAGAGAATTGCCACAAAAATTTAACTACGCCGCTAAATAAAATGACTAGCAATGGCATAGTCTAAAGACTAAATTGCCATTGTTACGTCGATACGTAACAATTTTTACCCTGGTGCTTTGCTTTATACAAACATAAATCAGCACGATGTACATTCTGCTCAAATGTCTCATCGGCTTTGCCTTCTACAACACCTATACTGATCGTCAAGTTGTCAACTTCATGGAACTGATAGGTATTGACCATCGTTTGTAGTCTATTCACCATTTGTATCACGTTGGCTAAATTCGTTTCTGGACATAGAATTAAGAATTCTTCGCCGCCCCATCGTGAAACAACATCTGGCGCTCTTGTTATTGACAGCATGATATTTGAAAGTTGCACGAGTACTTTATCACCAACATCGTGACCATGAGTATCGTTTATATTTTTAAAATCGTCGACATCAATGATTAACAATGCAAACTCCGTGTGTTTTCGCTTTATCCGGTGTACTTCAACGTGAAACATATCTTGAATAAAGCGTCGATTATTAAGCCCTGTTAGATGATCACGATGCGAGAGTTCCTGTGCTTCTAAACACAACGTTTTCATTTCTCCATAACGCCTTACAATAAAGATGAGTAGTGACACTGAAATGGTAAAAAATAATGGGATGATCTCATCCAGTTCAAATTCTTCAAACTGCTGCGAGTAGGCATATAACGTTTCTAAAAAATCAATCTGATGAAAAATAAATAGCATAACAGCATTGAATATAACAATAAATGTGATATCCATACTCATTCTTTTTCTTGTAAAGTTTGATAATACGTTCATATAAAATTCATTGGCTATCTTTCATATTAACAATTAACGGAGAATGCTTGCTTCCATTACAATCTAAATAGATTCTGACGCTTAGGTAATCATCAATAATTACAATTAAGCAATCATGAGGCCGGCTCGCTTTAATTTGGTCGCTAATTCTTGCATTGAATAATTATATTCCCAATACATCACACGCGAGTGAGCACAAGTAACCAAAATATACTCTTCACTCACAGATTGAATTCTATCAATAGAAACGAGTTTTGTGACAAAAGGTTCATCCTCAACGTCTTCTACAATTTCAATATTGTCCACATCATATCCATGAATAATAGATACTGTTCTTACTTCCAACTCAATAAATTTCATTATATTTCCTCTTAAAAACAACTGCTCAGTCATGTATTACCATTCTAGCAAAGTACTTGATTACTCTTCTACGGCCTAAATTGGTGTAATACTCAATTTAATATTTTCAGTTGTATATACAATATGAATTGTATATAAAAAAGGCAGTTTATACAACAAACTCGCCCTTAACAACAGTGATTGTTATCTTATGTCATATGTCTCAATTTGTAGCTACGTAATAACCATTTTCTCCGATGAACTACCTCAGTAGCCATTCTCCACATTCTGCTGACCATTATAGAAAGGCGTTATACCAATTTCATTAAGTAAGTGATCTTGTTGTGCTAAGGAAAAATTTATTAGAACAAGTCGGTCGATTGAGCAATAGCTGGCTATTGGGATTGAGGGCAACGCCGTTATCGTTAATTTTAACCTGCACAGGTGGGCAATAATTTAATCAAATTGGTATTATTGCAAACGTTATCAAATAAACATCGGTTTTAACTATTAGAATAATCCCTAATTAATAGGAAGATAATGGTCAGAGGTAAAAGACAGGCAATAAAAAACGCCGAACTAATGACTTAATTCGGCGTTTAATACCAGCTATTTTGCTAGAGCTAGTCCTCTAATTCCATCGTCATTAGTGAGGCATTGCCGCCAGCGGCTGTTGTATCTGTGCTTACTGTTTTCTCAGTAACCATGCGCATAAACAAGTTGTCATGATGACTTGCGTTAAGCAGCGGTAAAATTGCGCCACTGCGAGCGGCTAGCTTATCATTAATCACATGCATCAAGCTGGTGCTATTATCGACAATGGCGCCAGCCACATGTTCATGGGCTAAAATAGCATCTAGTTGATCGACAGTCGCTACTTGGAATACCCCATCGATAATACCAATTTGAGTTAATCCGGCATTAATAACGTTTGCTTTTTTAGCGTCATTTTCATTCACAATAGTAATCACTGGATTACCAGCAGCTAGTGCAGCGATTAATGAAACAAACCAAAACTCAAATGAAGTATCTTCGTCACTTATGTGCGCTAACACACCGCGGGATTCTAAATACAATTCATTTAACTCACCCGTAGGGCCAGGTAAAATAGTTGGTGCACTTAACTTTTTCTCTGCACTGATCAGCAAACGACTCGCGCTCGCAATTGTATCAGAGAAATTTTCTATTGATGAAAATGCACTGTTTTTAGAAACATGAGCCAATAACTGGCGCAATACAGACAAGCGAGTATTAACGTCACTGTGCTGCCATTTCTTTTCTGAACGCTTACTACGCTCAACAACATTATTAACAGCTGCACCGCTACTTTTTGAGAAAGTTGCGTTTAGCGCATTTATTTTTTCATCAGAAAAACGTGGCGTTTGCACTGCAGCTTTCTCACGGACTAAACGTGTTAAATATGACGGACCGCCAGCTTTAGGTCCGGTACCAGATAAGCCGCGACCACCAAAAGGTTGAACGCCAACGATAGCACCAATCATGTTACGGTTAATGTACACATTACCCGCACGAGAGCGTGATGCTAAGAATTTAGCTTTTTGATCGATGCGTGTATGAATCCCCATCGTTAAACCAAAACCTGTGCTGTTAACTTCATCTATCACTTTTTCAATGTTATCGCCTTTAAAACGGATAACATGAACACAGGGACCAAATACTTCTTTGGTTAGTACACTCAAATTTTCAATTTCGTATAAGCGCGGTGCAAAGAAGAAGTGGCCTGTATCACCCATCTCAGGCAAGTCACAGGTGTAATGTAATTTGGCTTGTGGATGACCTGCTAAGTAATCTACGTGCGCATTTAGTGCACCAAATGCTTTATCATCAATTACTGGGCCAATATCCGTCGAAAAGAATTCAGGGTTTGCAACATGCAGCTCTTTCATTGCACCCGTGATCATTGTAATGACTTTATCGGCAATATCTTCTTGAACAAATAGAACACGAAGTGCTGAACAGCGTTGACCAGCAGATTGGAAACCAGATGCAACAACATCATCAACCACTTGCTCAGGCAAAGCGGTTGAATCAACGATCATACAGTTTTGACCACCAGTTTCCGCAATCAAAGGAACAGGTTCACCGCCACGAGCCGCTAAATCTTGAGCAATACGCGTGCCGGTCTCAGTAGAACCAGTGAACATAACCGCTTTAACACTCAGATTAGGCACAATAAACTGCCCTACCTTGCTACCACGTGCAATGACTGGTGATACAACATTCTTCGGTAATCCCGCTTCTTCCATCAATTGTATTGCGCGTAATGCAATTAAACTGGTTTGTTCAGCAGGTTTTGCAACTACGGTGTTACCCACAACGACAGCAGCAGCAACTTGTCCAAGGAATATAGCAAGTGGGAAATTCCATGGGCTAATGGCTAATACAACACCACGAGCCGCGAGACGATCATCACTCATTAATTCGTTAGCACGGGCTGCGTAATAACGGCAGAAATCTACAGCTTCACGAACTTCGGCAACGCCATCAACAGGGATTTTCCCTGCTTCTTTAATACATAAAGCAATTAATTCATCACGATTAGCTTCTAATAAATCTGCAGTTTTACACAGAATATCGCTACGTAATTTCACATCTGTTTGTGACCACGTTTCAAATGCCGTTTGTGCATCTTCAACTAATTTATTCATGCCTGCTTCGTCAACATGAGTGATATGGCCGATGATTTCATCATGATTTGCAGGGTTTGTAACCGCTTTTGCACCTGCAGGAATGTCACTTCCACTAATGCGGTTGATTTCGAACCATGCATCAAGATGTGTTTTCATTTCGGTAACTTGATCAACGTCTGTTAAATCGATGCCTTTTGAGTTGTTACGCTCGCTACCGTATAAATCAATTGGCATAGCTATTTGTGGATTATATTTATTAGTCCACGCACTCACAATTTCAACAGGATCAGAAAGTAGTGATTCAACAGGAATATCTTCATCAACGATGTTATTAACAAATGAACTGTTCGCGCCATTTTCAAGTAAACGACGTACTAAATAAGCTAATAGATCTTCATGTGCCCCAACCGGGGCATAAACACGACAGGACACTTTTTCGCCCTGAACAACTTGGTCATATAAAGATTCACCCATGCCGTGCAAGCGTTGGAATTCAAATCCTGTTTTATCACCATCAATCATTTCTAAAATCGTAGCAACGGTATAGGCATTATGAGTTGCAAACTGTGGGTAGATAGAGTCACGGTAACCAAGCAATTTCTTCGCACAGGCTTGGTAAGACACATCAGTCGATGGCTTACGTGAGAATACCGGGAAGTCTTCTAAACATTCCACTTGTGAAATTTTTACTTCACTGTCCCAATACGCCCCTTTTACAAGACGTACCATCATTTGGCGATTAGCTTTTTGTGTTAATTCACGAATCCAATCAATAACAAATATTGCACGCTTTTGATAAGCTTGAATGGCGATACCAAAGCCATCCCAGCCATTTAAATCATTATCTAAAAAGACAGCTTCGATAATATCCAATGAAAGGTCTAAACGGTCTGCTTCTTCAGCGTCAATGGTGAAACCAATGTCATAGCTTTTTGCTAATAAGGCCAGCTCTTTAACGCGTGGAGTCAATTCTTTTATGATACGTTCACGGTGTGTGAACTCATAACGTGGATGTATCGCTGATAACTTGATTGAAATACCAGGACTTGATTGTGGTCCACGCCCGTTAGCTGCTTTACCAATCGAATGAATAGCATCTATATAAGCTTCAAAATAGCGGTCGGCATCATTCATGGTACGTGCGCCTTCGCCCAGCATATCGTATGAATATGTGTAACCTTTGCTTTCTTGTCCTACAGCTCGTACAACCGCTTCATTAATATTACGACCCATAACGAACTGAGTACCCATAATTTTCATGGCATAACGAACAGCTTTACGAATAACTGGCTCACCTAAACGGCCAACAGTACGTTTTAATACATTAAACTGAAGTTTTTTGTCGTTGTCAGTGTAATTCACCAGTTTTCCGGTCATTAACAGACCCCATGATGAAGCGTTCACGAAAATAGAATCACTATTTCCGATGTGTGCGCTCCAATCACCATTAGCTAACTTATCGCGAATTAAATCATCTGCCGTCACTTTATCTGGCACACGAAGCAACGCTTCAGCTAAGCACATTAACACCACACCTTCATCGGTAGATAATGCAAACTCATTCAATAGAGCATCAACACCACCCTTGCCTATCTGACTTTTACGAATATTCACAACCATTTGACGAGCGTATTCCCAGGCTCTACTTTTTGCATCGACATCAATTTGAGCAAGCGGTAACAAATGATTCATAATCATATTTTCGTCACAACGATAATGATCACGAATAATTTGACGAATTGGGTTTGTTGCAGTTAACGGTTGTGTAAATAACATAGGGTTGTGCTCCAGCTTCGGTGTTCACTCATAGTATCTTTTAAATATTGTATAACAATATGAATGTGAGATGGGTTGATATTATGGAACTGATTTTAGACAACTCTCAGCAGAATGTGCTGGTTAATATCGGTGAAATACCGTAAATTATGGGGTATTATTGATTCCCAACAGTAGAATATTCTGAAATGAGCCAGATTCTTAAAAACAAACCACTCGATCGGATCGATCTTAACATCTTAGCCACTCTACAAACTCGTGGCAGAATCAGCAACGTCAACCTAGCTAATGAAGTTGGATTAAGTGCAAGTCCATGCCTTGATAGAGTCAAACGGTTAGAAAATGAAGGCTATATTGAACGTTATGGTGCAAAACTTAATGCCTCAAAATTGAAATTTGGTATGTCAGCTTTTATCCAAATAACCCTTGATCGTACCACCAGTGAAATTTTTGATGTTTTTGCTCAATCCGTACTTGAAATCAACGAAGTAAGTGAATGTCATATGGTGGCTGGCGGCTTTGACTACCTAGTCAAGATTAGAATCGCGGACATGGAAGCTTATAGACAGGTACTGGGCACCATTGTTGATATCCCTGGCGTTGCAAAAAATCATACTTATGTTGTTATAGAAGAAGTAAAACAAGACCATGGCCTGCCCATAAAGCCAATTGCATAACAACTAAACCAAAAAATAATAGACAGCTAAACGTTTAGATGGCTAGACACCCATAATAACAATCTATATAGTGAGCCTACACACTATTTTCAACCCCATTTCAACTCTATTAATTAAGGTAAGGCTGCTTCACTATGGACTCTGTATTACGCGCGAAATCAGAAGATGCTAAATTTGGGGTCTATTTCATTGGCACCACACCACCACGCGAAGGTGTTCCCTTAGAAAAAGTAGAAGAAGTAGCGACTAAACTTGTTGCGCGACTAGACAAGATAGATTTTGACGGTTTAATTGTTTACGATATTCAAGATGAAAGTAGTCGAACTGATGTAAAGCGTCCATTTCCTTTTAATAAAACTTTTGAACCTTGTCATTATTCTAGAATTTTGGGTGACAAGACTAAGAAGCCTGTAATCACTTATAAAAGTGTCGCATCACGCAATGAACAAGAATTCAGTCAATGGTTGGATAGTAGCTGGCAGGAATATGGCGTCAGAGATATTGTGCTCGTAGGCAGCCCTTCATCACAAGGCCAACAAAAGTTATCACTTAGTGATGCTTATCAAACGCAAATTAACCATCGCAATAATTATTATGTTGGCGGCGTAACCATTGCTGAGCGTCATGCAAAAAAAGGCAACGAGCATCTGCGGATGATTGAGAAGGATAAGCAAGGTTGTGAGTACTTTATATCACAAGCCGTTTATGATGCGCCGGCCACAATAGATATGCTGTCAAGTTATGCACGGGAGTGCAAAGCCCAAAACATACGACCTAAACGCATGGTCCTAACTTTTACCCCATGTGGCAGTGAAAAGACATTAGATTTTATGAACTGGTTAGGCATTTCAATTCCTGAATCAACCCGCTGGCGTATTTTAGAGTCTAAAAACCCGTTGGCTGAATCGATTAAAGTGTGTCGTAATAATTTAAATCAAATTATTGAAGCGGTTATGCCACTTAATATTCCATTGGGTCTTAATATTGAGAGTTTAACTAATCGAAAAGAAGAAATAGATGCATCAATTCGTCTATATAAGTTGTTAAAAGCAACACTGGATATGGCGTTAGCGGAGCGTGAATTAAACTCTATTGATTCATAATTTAAATAGAGGTGCTATTTCTATAACACCTCTATTTTATCGTTTATTCGTTCACAATTAAGTCAAAGTAAACACAAGGGTTTTCATCATAAGTCCATTGAAAACCATCATCCGCACAGATACTAAATCTAAAGCTTCCTTTGACATCTAATGTGTAACTTGCATCGATTGACAGATAATTAATGGAATAGCTGAGTGAGTCACTATCTTCATCAGTAGACTCAGACATATCTAGTTTGATTTTCGAGCCCTTAGCGGCATTAATATCATAAACAACATCTGGTGCCCATTCATAACGTGTATTATCTCCTTCGATCATAACAATAAGTTGTGGTGGTTTCTTAACAGATTCAGGAGATCGTATGTTAATCACCTCTTCATTAGTTGCATAATTACCCAGAGTTGAAACACTTCGCCTAATAATTTCAAGGCGAGAAGTACGTGCTGAACTGAACCCGCCTTCCAACTAAAAATTATTGTCATCAGCTACAACATAAACAAAATAATTGTCATCAATATTTGCGAGTGGTAATTCAAGGGTGTTTTCTGTTGTTATGACATCAATTAAAACAGTGTAGGATTCACTCCAATGATGGATTATCCAATGGTAGGTGAAATTATCATCCGATAATCCGTCTTCTAAACGAACAGTAAGAGTCGCCGCTTCATTAATGATTTCATTTTCGATTGTTAGCTCTGATTTAACCACTTGTTTGGTGTCAGCCGTATCACTTTCAAAATAATAACTGGCAATACATTCACCAGACTCAGGACACCAACTTAGGTTATATTTTCCTGGTGCCGGGGGGAGAAAGATAAGCTCACTAGCCCTATCATCAACGCCAATTGTCGAAAACAATTGCCCTCGATACGCGCCACTAGGTCCTGTCCAAGCGTGCCAAATAGTACCTGCAGACAAAGCTGGGGCTGAAATTCGTACACATGAACCTTCATCAATGCTAGGGTATTGCTGCGATTTGTCACTCGCTTGTACATCAATTATAGGTCTATCAGTACACTGAGATTCGTTTGTTACGCCGGCTATATTAAACGTAACGTCATGCGTTACTTCACTACCCAGCATAGTAACTGAAATTGTTTCTTGGGCGCTTTCTCCTGACTTTAAATAATCATAAGCGGTCAGTGGTTCGTAAGTTATAGAATGAAGATCGGGGCTAACAATGACCCTTCCCTTGCGAGGTTGATTGATAATAGAGAATTGAGCATTCAAATCGTCGGCTATTTTATTTGCAAAGCGCGTATTTTCACTGTGTGTTGTAATCGTAAATGTGTCACTTACAGTCCCGATATTAAGAGTAATATTGGTAGTCGATGCATAGTCCATTGCGCTGAGACGCCGAACCGTCACTTTATCGTTTTCTTTAACCATAACCGCAGTTGTTGAATATTCACCTTCATTAATTGAAAATTCACCATCAACGATGCTTAATGAAGTTACGCTGTTTATGCCTGTTATTATAATGGCGGCAGACTCAATTAATGTATTCGTATTTTGATTCGTTATATCTGTGAATGTAAATTGATCTGGTGTCGTGTCAATAACCTCTGCAGGACTAGATGCACTACTGCCTCCACAGCCAGTTAACATTAAACTAATGACAAAAATTCCCGATATCTCTTTTAAATGTTTTGCTGTCAACAATCCAGTGTTTGACGGTCTCATGAGTATTCCAGTGATTTTAAAACGTTAATTTATAATTATTACATGACAAAAGAACCTTATTATATGTTAGAAAACATGTTTCAACTATATAGGGGATCCCTCCTCCACAATTATCTATCATATTGATTAACAGTCATTTGATCCGTATCGTAAGTGATTAACAATTATTCCATATACGTAACCTATTTATCAGCTGTAATCATGAAGCTTGTAGCAACGGGTTGTCTCAGTGATGGTTTATTAATTCGCTGCGCCACAAAGTCGGTAATAATCCGCGGCTTTAATACTTCACTAAACACACTCACATCCTGCAACGCAGGATCTAACCATTGATCATATTTATCTGCAGTTAACATGGCTGGACTTGCTTTAGTATGAATTTGAGCCAGTTTTATATGTGGCGCGT
>Ga0209292_1004793_pt1 | contig 14110 bp, 12 predicted proteins | sample GOMGulsemesocosm_2_FD_184634 | JGI IMG/M metagenome (GOLD analysis project Ga0209292, IMG submission 184634) | Methane-oxidizing microbial communities from mesocosms in the Gulf of Mexico - GOM9C Gulf of Mexico (SPAdes) (version 2) | ecosystem: Environmental > Aquatic > Marine > Cold seeps... | reverse complement strand
CTTCATTCCGCTAGCCGAAGAAATGGGACTGATCATCGACATCGGGGACTGGGTACTCAGCCAAGCCTGTAAAACAGTCAAAGCCTGGCAAACCAAAGGCCTGCACCTGGAAAAAATTGCCGTTAATCTCTCCAGCCTGCAGTTCAAACGATCCGACCTATTGGCTCAAACGAACAAAGTTCTAAATGAAACAGGTCTGGACGCCAAATACCTCGAGCTGGAATTAACAGAAAGCATCATCATGAACGATGCCAACGCGACTATCGAAGTGTTACACGCACTGAAGGAGATGGGCATCCGCCTGTCCGTTGATGACTTCGGCACCGGCTATTCCTCACTGAACTACCTCAGTAAATTCCCACTCGATGAGTTAAAAATCGATAAGAGCTTTATCGTCGATGTGAATTCCGACAATCACAACGCCAGCATCGTCACCGCCATTGTCGCCATGGCTAACAGCTTGGGGTTGGAGCTAGTTGCAGAAGGTGTAGAAACCGAAAGCCAATTGGCTTTTGTTCGCGAACAGGGGGTTCGATTGGTGCAGGGGTATTATTTTAGTAAACCGTTGCCGGCAGAGGAATTTGAGGCGTTGCTTCTAAAGAATGATTTTTCACTACAGAAAGAACAGATTAATAAAACGAAGCGGTTTGCTTAACTTTGCCCCTAAAAATAAAACATCGCATGCAATCCCAAGCAATTAAATCAAATAAATGGCTTGGCAGTTATTCAGATTTTTCATAGCTTCGTCAGCCAGCCTGAAATCCATTAGACAAACCAATTAAATCCATCCGTCTAAAGACAAAAAGATCCTAGCCCCACGGCTTCAGCTCCACTATATCTAAAACTTCCGCGCTCTGCTTATCTATGACAACCACAAGGTCCATCGAATTGGCTTGCAGTGGTAAATAACCATAGTCAGACAAATCGGGTGAGTAACGGCTGATTATTTCATTATATCCATCAAGATTTTGCGCATTAAATTGCTTTAATGTTTCTAAGGGTTGCAACTTTTCAATAACCTTATCTCGCGACTCAGTATAAGGCAGATAATATTGAGGAAGTTGAGCAAGATCATCACCCCCATCTACCGAACTGAAAAGTAATTCATTACGCTCACTAATATTTTCTGGCAATTGCGCAGCAACCCATCTTGGGCCCCATAAAGACACGGTTTTATATTCGTCCTTAGCAGCAAGTTCCAGCTTTTCTTCAGTCAACTCATTGGCATACACAAGTTCGAAACGGTCAATGGCAAAAACAACATAAGCTGGCCGAGCAACACCTACCGTATAGACGCCATAAAACAACGCGCCAACTTGAAGCAAAAGGATAATAAACAAATCACGGCGCAGCTCTTTTTTCTCAACATTAAACACAACCAAGGTCAACAAAGGCCCTAAACAGACATTAACCATTAAAATCAGCAGGAAAATCTCGGTAACGCCGGTGGCGGTAGCCAATTTATAGGGATACCAGACAAAAAACACAATCGCTACGACTAAAACAGCGATCAACGCCGAACCAACCAAATGAATTAAAAATGCATGAAAGCGGTTTTTAATAGCGTAACTTCTCATAAAAAATTCATTAATATGTCTATAAAAATAAAGAAATAAAAAAGCAGGCTGATTAAAATTAATCAGCCTGCTTTTCACTTACAGCCCATTAATTATCTACAAGCTGCAGGAGCGTACTTACCAAGAAGCGTTGGAACTGGAGCGGCAATAACCGCACCAGGCATGGATCCAACAGGCTTAAGATTCGCCTCACATGTCCACAGAATTGCGTTGACAGGCGGTGTGCCTGCGACCAAAGCAAGTGTGTTGCTTGTAGGCACTAAAGCCAAGATACCAGCACCAAGGACGGCATCATTTTGTATTCGCGTTGTGAAAAGAATATGAATCTGTCCATTAGTCGGATTAACAGTAATTGTGGAAACATTGTCAGAGCCCGCAGCGGTACCAGCCGCGTCCCCCAAATTCTGCACACAAGGGGCGGCGTTACATGGTAGATAAGGATTATTCCCCAAAGCAGCAATATTTAGCCCGGCACCTAACCCACCCACACCAATTAACGTCCCATTTGCAGCATTATCTGATACGACAATCTTGGCATCAGATGCCAATGAAAGCCCTTCAGTAACCTTCGCGCGAATAGTGTAATCCTGATAGGCTGGCAAAGCGATTGCCGCCAAAATACCGATGATCGCAATCACGATCATTAATTCAATAAGGGTAAAACCCTGTTGTAGTTTCTTCATTTGTTTCATGTGAAGCTCTCCTTGGTTTCAAATAACAAATTCACGATAATAATTTGTCTCACAACAGGTATAGCAACGCCTGTGCCAAACGCAAGAAAATACAGGCAAAAAAACTATAACACCTTGATTCAAATAGCGATAAAGTTTAAAAACAACATGACACAAAAAGACTTTCAAAGCCCAAACCCAAAACAAAAAAACAACTAATTGACATTTTTTGTCACTATTAGCCAGCCACCGCCAAACATGTTCCTTGTTTTCAGTTTCAAGACACTAAATACCAAATAGGTTTTTTATAAAAAGCTGCTATGCTTCCATAAACACGATATCAACTATTAGTTAGCATACCGATATGGCCCCACAAGACACCGCCTCTACACACCTCAGCGGACTAGCCAAGCGCTTGGTAACCGATGAAATACTCAACCAGAAGCAAGCGATTGAGGCATACCAATATTCCAAACAGAACCGTATTCCATTCGTAACACACTTGGTGCAAAGCGGTTTAGCCGACAGTAAACTCATTGCGATCGCTGCCTCTGATGAATTCGGCACGCCGCTATTAGATTTATCTGTTTTTGATGCAGAACTATTTCCTCGAGAACTAGTAGACGCCAAATTAATTCGACTTCACCATGCCCTACCTCTATTTAAGCGGGGCAACCGTCTATATGTAGCCGTTTCAGACCCAACTAATTTACCTGCATTGGATGAGTTTAAGTTCAACTCAGGCATCACAACCGACGCCATTTTGGTGGAAGAGGCCAAGCTAGCAGATGTCATCGAAAAATTCCTGGATGACGAAGATGATACTCTCAGTGACCTGGATGACGCTGACCTTGAAAACCTGGACCTTGAAGACACCACAGAAGATCGCGATGACAAGGATGGTGACAAAGGTGCTGACGAAGCCCCTATTGTTCGTTTCGTCAACAAAATCCTGTTAGATGCCATTAGAAAAGGTTCATCGGATATTCACTTTGAGCCCTACGAAAAGAGCTACCGAATCCGCTACCGGACAGACGGCGTATTACACGAAGTATCCGCCCCCCCTCAAAATCTGGCTCAAAGGCTTGCTGCCCGCTTAAAAGTCATGTCACGAATGGATATTGCAGAAAGGCGCATGCCGCAAGATGGCCGCATTAAGATGAAGCTATCCAAACAACGCTCCATTGATTTCCGGGTAAATACCTTGCCTACACTGTGGGGGGAAAAAATTGTATTACGTATCCTTGATCCCAGCAGCGCAAAAATGGGCATTGATGCACTCGGTTATGACGATGACCAAAAAGAGCTGTATATGGATGCCCTTCACCAACCTCAGGGCATGATTTTGGTGACAGGCCCAACAGGCTCCGGTAAAACGGTCTCTCTTTATACCGGCCTGAACATTCTAAACACGCCAGAACGCAACATTTCCACAGCTGAAGATCCTGTAGAGATCAATTTGGAAGGGGTCAACCAAGTCCATGTGAATCATAAAGTGGGCCTCGATTTCTCAACAGCGCTGCGCTCCTTCCTTCGCCAAGATCCCGACATTGTCATGGTAGGTGAGATTCGAGATTTGGAAACCGCTGAAATTGCAATTAAAGCGGCTCAAACTGGACACTTGGTACTTTCTACACTACATACTAATAGTGCACCGGAAACTTTAACGCGTTTGCGCAATATGGGCGTGCCGGCATTTAATATTGCCACCTCGGTAAGCTTGATTATTGCTCAACGCCTAGCGCGCAGGCTCTGTATAGACTGCAAGAAACCTGCGGATGTCCCACACGACACGCTAATTGCAGAAGGTTTCACCGACGATCTTTTGAAGGGCGCCACAATCATGGCCTCTGGTGGCGGGTGCAGCCAGTGTAATAATGGCTACAAAGGCCGTGTGGGTATTTACGAAGTGGTCAAAATAACCCCGGAGATCGGCCGCATCATCATGGAAGAAGGCAACTCATTAGAGATTGCCAACCAAGCTAAAAAGGAAGGTTTCCGTAACTTACGGGTATCGGCATTAATGAAAGCCGCACAGGGCGTTACCAGCCTGGAAGAAGTGAACCGAGTGACCAAGGATTAAGCATGGCTAGCCAAGCAGCAAAAAGTTCGACATTCGTCTGGCAAGGCACAGACAAACGCGGTCAAAAGACCGATGGAGAGATGAACAGTGCCAGCATGGCACTGGTTAAAGCGCAGCTGCGCAAACAGGGCATCGCTCCCACCAAGGTACGAAAAAAACAAGCTGCACTCTTTGGTGGCGCAAAAAAGAAAAAAATCACACCCGGCGACATCACCCTGTTTACTCGCCAAATGGCGACCATGATGAAAGCTGGCGTACCATTGGTTCAGTCCTTTGATATTGTCGCCGACGGGCTAGACAACCTGACCCTTAAAGAGTTGATCGCCGCCATCAAAACAGATGTCGCATCTGGAACCAACTTTGCTAACGCCCTGCGCAAACATCCACGCCAGTTTGATGAATTAATGTGCAATCTGATTGAATCAGGAGAACAATCTGGCTCACTCGAAACGATGCTTGACCGGGTCGCGGTATACAAAGAAAAGAGCGAAACACTGAAAAAGAAAATTAAAAAAGCGATGACGTATCCAATAGCCGTAGTGGTCGTGGCTATTGTCGTTACAGGTATTTTGCTTATTAAGGTAGTGCCTACTTTTGAAGAACTTTTCCAGGGTTTTGGTGCTGAACTGCCCGCATTCACCCAGATGGTTATCGGTATTTCGAATTTCATGCAGGCCTGGTGGCTAATTTTTGTCGCTGCACTGGTCGCATTTATATTTGCTTTCCGTGAAGCCAAATTACGCTCACAAAAAGTGGCTGATGCCGTTGATCGATTTGTGCTCAAAATCCCTGTGATGGGCGATATACTTATCAAGTCCGTTTACGCTCGTTTTGCCCGAACCTTATCCACAACCTTTGCTGCCGGTGTTCCTCTTGTAGAAGCACTAACCTCAACGGCAGGCGCTACTGGCAACGTGGTTTACCGAACAGCCGTTGAGCGGGTAAGAGAGGATGTTTCCACCGGTCAGCAACTCAATTTCTCCATGCGCAATACCGGTGTCTTCCCGAATATGCTACTGCAAATGACAGCCATTGGTGAGGAGTCAGGTGCGTTAGATGAAATGCTGGACAAAGCTGCAGAGTTCTACGAGGAAGAAGTTGATAACGCCGTCGATAACCTGACAGCACTTATGGAACCCATGATTATGGCCGTATTAGGCGTACTAATTGGCGGCCTGATTATTGCTATGTACCTGCCCATCTTCAAAATGGGTCAAGTCGTATAGTCTTTTCCACAGAACAAAAAATAATTTCCTATGCAAGTATTAGAGTTTTTAGCTGGCAACATGCCAGCAGGGATTGCTGTTGCCGGTATTCTTGGCCTGTTAGTCGGCAGCTTCCTCAACGTTGTTATTTACCGCCTACCCGTAATGATGGAACGCGAATGGACATCTCAATGTAAAACATTGCTGGAAACTGAAGACTCCAACGCCCCAGAAGATGACCCGATAGCCTTTAATCTGGTAACGCCCAATTCGCACTGCCCATCGTGTGATGCACCGATCAAAGCTTGGCAAAACATTCCTGTTATCAGTTATTTAATGCTCGGCGGCAAGTGCAGCAATTGCAAAACGTCTATTTCTAAACGTTATCCCATCATCGAATTTGTTACGGGTTTACTCTCTTGTCTGGCCATTTGGCATTTCGGCTTTACTTGGCAGGGCAGCGCTATGCTGCTGCTGACATGGGCATTAATCACCTTAACGATGATCGACTTTGATCACCAGTTATTGCCAGACAACATTACCCTACCCTTCCTTTGGTTAGGCTTAATCGCCAACAGTTTTGGCCTGTTCTGCTCATTACCTGAAGCGTTATGGGGGGGCGTATTTGGCTACCTAAGTCTGTGGAGCGTTTACTGGTTATTCAAATTAGTGACGGGCAAGGAAGGCATGGGCTATGGCGATTTCAAGTTGCTCGCAGTGTTAGGTGCTTGGTTTGGCTGGCAAATGCTGCCTTTGATTATCCTTTTATCCTCACTGGTAGGCGCCGTTGTCGGTATTGCCCTATTGGTACTAAAAAACAAAGGTAAAAGTGTGCCGATTCCTTTTGGACCTTACCTGGCGGCAGCGGGCTTTATCGCGGCAATTTGGGGGGAGCGATTAACGCAGGCCTATTTGAACTACTCAGGACTTTAAAGGGCCAGATCTCTGTTTTCAGTCGAGACGACAGTTTCAATGTATGCGAGACTTTGCCTGCATGGTCGCAGAAAAGGGGCGTGAGTAGGAGCGGATGATTCGTAACCAAGGCCTTCGTCTTGGTTGTCAGGCTTTACTCTCTATCAATAAAGCATCAATTTACCGTATCATAACGCCATGATGATCATCGGCCTCACTGGCGGCATTGGTAGTGGTAAAACCACTGTTTCAAATCTCTTTTACGAATTAGGCGTTGCCGTTGTGGACGCCGATATTGCTGCGCGAGAAGTTGTTGAGCCCGACTCGCCAGCGCTTAAAGATATTCAATCCCACTTTGGCAAAAGCGTTATCAATAGTGATGGCAGCCTTAACAGGCAGGCACTGCGCGAAAAAATTTTTGATGACGAAAATGAGCGAAAGTGGTTGGAAGCTTTACTACACCCGCTGATAAGAAAACGTCTCAAGTTACAGCTACAACAGGCGCAATCAGATTACGCTGTTCTATCCTCTCCCTTGCTGCTGGAAACCGACCAGCACCAATTAACGCAGCGAATTTTAGTCATTGATGTACCCGAGGCATTACAACTGGATCGAGCCAGTGCTCGCGACGAGAACAGTCGTGAACAAATCAACGCTATTATGGCAGCCCAGATGGATCGCAAAACACGTTGCGAACGAGCCAATGATATTATTTTAAACGACTCAGATACCGATGCACTGAAAACAAAGGTGCTATTATTGCATCAACAATATTTAGAATTAGCGAAAGCCCAAGAAAATCATGACACAGACTAAACCTACCGCAATCGTACCCTGCCCCACCTGCAAGAAGTCCATTACATGGACCTCAGACAATCCCTATCGCCCCTTCTGCTGCGAACGCTGCAAGCTGATAGACCTTGGCGCGTGGGCCAGCGAGGAGCACAATATTCCGGGTGAGCCCGTTAACCCCTACGTCGATGAAGGTGGGGACGATTTTTACTAGCGGATCACTCAATCTCTGAATCTCTGAATCTCTGAATCTCTGAAGTTAAGCGCCCACCACAAACAATCCTTGCCACTCCTGACACGAGCGAGAAATCTTAATACGTAAGATCTCTCGCTTCACTCGAGATGACAGAGGCATGGATTCCGCACTGGCCTTCGCCGGCATGGCGACACACCTAAAACGGATCAGTGCTCTCGCGTGGTATTAAAACGGACATCCGGCCAACGCTCTTCTGCCAGCGACAGATTCGCCCGAGTAGGCGCTAAATAAGTTAAATAGCCCCCGCCATCAATGCACAGGTTGTCGTAGGCCTTCTTCTTGAATTCCTCGAACATCTTGACATCGTCACACTCAACCCAGCGCGCGGTATAGACATTCACTGCTTCGTAGCCACACTCGACTTTATATTCGTCCTGGAGGCGATAAGCCACCACATCAAACTGCAGGGAACCTACGGCGCCAACAATAATATCGTTGCTTCGCTGCGGCATGAATACTTGGGTGGAACCCTCTTCAGATAATTGAGTAAGCCCCTTTTGCAGCTGCTTCATTTTCAGCGGGTCTCTCAAGCGTACACGCCTGAATAGCTCCGGTGCAAAGTGAGGGATACCGGTGAACTGCATACTCTCGCCACTACTAAAAGTATCACCAATCTGAATAGTACCGTGGTTGTGCAAACCCAAAATATCGCCAGACCAGGCTTCATCCACATGCGAACGTTCACCCGCAAAGAAGGTTACCGCATCGGAAATACGCACGTCCTTACCGGTACGTACATGCTTCATCTTCATACCCTTGGTGTATTGGCCAGAGCAAATGCGCAGAAAGGCAACACGGTCACGGTGTTTGGGATCCATATTGGCTTGAATCTTAAAGATGAAACCACTGAAATTTTCTTCGTTGGGCGCGACCGTGCGCTCTTTCGTTACACGCGGCAATGGCGTCGGCGCGAACTCAACAAAACCATCCAGCATTTCACGTACGCCAAAATTACCGAGAGCCGTACCAAAATACACCGGTGTCATACGCCCGGCCAAATACTCTTCCAGCTCAAATTCATGGCTGGCACCCTTAACTAACTCAACTTCGTCAGCCAGCTCATCAACCAAATCACCTAATACGGCACGCGCTTCATCGCTATCCAAACCTTCGATGCGCTTATCATCAGGAATGGTATGACCTTGGCCCTGCGTAAACAGATGAATGGTGTCGGTATACAGGTTATACACACCTCGGAAATCCTTACCCATGCTGATGGGCCAGGTAATCGGTGCACAGTTAATTTTGAGCACGTCTTCAACTTCATCGAGCAAATCGATGGGATCACGCACTTCGCGATCCATCTTATTGATAAAAGTCAGGATCGGCGTATCGCGCAGGCGACAGACATCCATCAGTTTGATGGTTCGTTCTTCTACACCCTTGGCACCGTCAATGACCATCAACACCGAATCTACCGCCGTTAACGTACGGTAGGTATCCTCAGAGAAATCGGCGTGGCCTGGTGTGTCGAGCAAGTTCACAGTACGACCTTTATAGGGAAACTGCATCACCGAGGAGGTCACGGAGATGCCGCGTTGCTTCTCCATCTCCATCCAGTCAGAGGTCGCATGACGACCTGTCTTGCGACCCTTAACCGTACCCGCTTCCTGAATCGCATTGCCGAACAACAACAGCTTTTCAGTCATGGTGGTCTTACCCGCATCGGGGTGAGAAATAATAGCGAAGGTGCGGCGGCTGGCCACTTCCTGATCAATTTGGCTCATAGAGTTTCAATACACGACAATTTTAAAGGCGGGATTATATACCACTGGGGCGATGGTCAGTAGTGGGTTAGTAATCAATAACATACGCGTTTCTAGCGGGCATAAAAAAGGCCCCTACCGGAGGGGCCCTTCTTAAACTAAAAAGCTTAGGCTAACAAAGCCAAAACTTTAGTCTGACTTAGATGAAGTACATCAAGCCAAACAGAACTGCTGTCAATGCGATACCGCAGTGAATAACACCACGAACGCTAGCCATTGGGCCCATTTTGCCGAAGATAGCATTCAGCTCAATCGCAACAACGATTGCTGCAGCAATGATAAAGCCAGCAGATGCTTGGCTAGACACAGGAATCAAGATATCGCTACCCGCACCGTGACCTGAACCCAACATGCCCATCAGCATTGGGAAAGACAACAACGTGTTAGTACGCGAAGCCAATCCTGCTTTAGGAGCTGCAGCCGCCGCGTCGCCCTGGCTGATGCCACAAACGATTTTTTGGTTAGGCCAGATAATCAACCATACGTTCAAGAACATGAACGTACCCGCCAATGCACCCATCAAAATGTAACCGTTGCTATTAGGACCAACCATAGCCAGCAGCACTACACCACTCAGGAACGTGAACATCGCGCCCCAACGGAACCACCACAATGCGCGTGGAGCCAGTTTTTTAACCGCATCGCCTTTAGCTTCTGGCGTTGCTTCTTTGAAGTATTCAGTTTGTACGAAGTTAAAGTAGTACAGCAGACCGATCCACGTAATACCAAACAGTACGTGCGCCCAGCGGAACAGAAAATCTAAAATTATATCCATGGTTATGTTCTCTCTTATTTTCTCAACTGTTTGGAAACCTTCGCAAAACGTTTGAGTAAGCGCGTTTGAAACCAAACCCAACTCACCTGCAGCCCAACCTGCGGTTCCCTTATTTTTTTATCGCGCGCATTTTAAACCTTAAGCACATAATTACAAACATCAAAAGCGTATTAATCAATGTTAAAGCGAGAAAACAGGCTTTTTTCACAACTAATTGCCCGCTGACACAAAAATCAGGCCAAAAAAAACGGCTACCCTCGCGGATAACCGTTTTCTTGTACTACCAGGGAAGCCCTGAATGAATAGGAGCTAGATTCCCCTAAGGGTAAGACTGGCTTACATCATGCCGCCCATACCACCCATGCCGCCCATATCTGGCATTGCTGGAGCTGGTGCTCCGCCATCAATAGCTGCATCAGTAACCATGCACTCAGTGGTGATCATCAGACCAACAACAGAGGCAGCGTTTTGCAGCGCACTACGCGTTACTTTAGTTGGATCAAGGATACCCATTTCCAGCATGTCGCCGTATTCGCCAGTGGCAGCATTGTAACCGTAGTTACCTTCACCACAAGTACGAACTTTTTCAACAACCACTGAAGACTCTTCGCCAGCGTTAGCTACGATCTGACGTAGTGGCGCTTCCATAGCACGACGTGCCAGCTGGATGCCAACATTTTGATCTTCGTTATCGCCAGTCAGGTTTTCGATGTGTTGCAGCACACGGATCAGTGCAACACCACCACCCGCTACCACGCCTTCTTCAACCGCAGCGCGAGTAGAATGCAGCGCATCTTCAACACGGGCTTTCTTCTCTTTCATTTCGATTTCAGTGCTTGCGCCCACTTTAATCACAGCAACACCGCCAGCCAGTTTAGCTACACGCTCTTGCAGTTTTTCTTTATCGTAATCAGAGTTTGATTCTGCGATTTGTGCACGAATCAAAGCAACACGTGATTCGATGGTCGCTGCCGCGCCGGCACCGTCAACGATGATAGTGGCTTCTTTCGTTACGCTGATACGTTTTGCCTGACCCAGATCATCCAGAGTAGCAGTTTCCAGAGACAGACCGACTTCTTCAGAAATCACAGTACCGCCAGTCAAAACAGCAACATCTTCCAGCATCGCCTTACGACGATCACCGAAACCAGGCGCTTTAACGGCAGCAACTTTCATAATGCCGCGCATGTTGTTAATAACCAACGTTGCCAACGCTTCACTTTCAACGTCTTCAGCAATGATCAACAAAGGACGACCAGCTTTAGCAACGCCTTCCAGCAAAGGAACCAGCTCACGGATGTTGGAGATTTTCTTGTCAACCATCAACACGAACGGGTCTTCCAGCTCAACGTTCATTGTTTCCTGATTGTTGATGAAGTAAGGCGACAGGTAACCACGGTCAAACTGCATACCTTCAACGATGTCCAGTTCGTTTTCCAGACCGTTGCCTTCTTCAACAGTGATCACACCTTCTTTACCAACTTTGCCCATCGCTTCAGCGATGATGTCGCCGATAGATGTATCACTGTTAGCAGAGATCGTACCAACCTGCGCAATAGACTTGGTGTCTGTACATGGCTGAGAGAATTCCGCCAGGAACGCAACAGCAGCAGTCGTTGCTTTATCGATACCGCGTTTCAGATCCATTGGATTCATGCCAGCAGCAACCGCTTTCAGGCCTTCCATCATAATGGCTTGAGCCAAAACTGTTGCAGTTGTTGTACCGTCACCAGCAACGTCAGAAGTGCGAGAAGCAACTTCTTTTACCAACTGTGCGCCCATGTTTTCGAATTTGTCCTGCAACTCGATAACCTTAGCAACAGAGACACCATCTTTAGTGATCGTTGGAGCACCAAAAGATTTGTCCAATACAACGTTACGACCTTTAGGGCCCAAAGTTGTTTTAACAGCATCGGCTAGGATGTTTACGCCGTTTACCATTTTCTGGCGAGCTGAATCGCCGAATAATACGTCTTTAGCAGCCATTTTCTAATACCTTAAATAACTGGGGTGTTAATGATTAATGAAACAAACTGAAATTAGCGTTCGAGGTTGGCCTTGGCCTTAACCTTCAAAAACAGCAAATACGTCTGACTCACCTAAAACCAACAGCTCTTCGCCATTGATTGAGATCGTGTTTTCGCTCGCTACGTAGCGGTTGAAAATAATGCGATCGCCAACTTTAACAGCCAGCGGACGGATTTCACCGTTAGCCAGCAGACGACCTTCACCAACTGCCAGTACCACACCAGCGCTTGGTTTTTCAGCAGCAGCACCAGCCAAAACGATGCCACCTGCAGTTGTTGTTTCTTCTTCCTTACGACGCACGATGATGCGGTCGTATAAGGGACGAATATTCATTACACAAATACTCCAATCAAATTGAAAATAAATTTCAAAAATACCCCGCAAACCAACACAGGCCTGCCGGACATCAAGTTAATAAAACCGGTTATTAAACTCTGGAAACTGATTACGAATCAGTAATAAAGCAGCCCCTCGAATTTAACCTTGTGTCGGTTAATGGGGGCCGGGAAATGGATTTCAACGCTTATCTTTCAAGAATTCGACATTTTTTTTGGCGGCATCCGACTGAGCCGCTTCATCGCGCTGAAATTCTCCTTCGATGGGACCATCCGAGCCGCCCGAACGAAAGTCTGCCGAGCCATGCATATGATTGAACTGCGTCTGATGCATGGACGCCGCTGCATGCACTTTCACATTCCGCGCGGTAAAAGCCACCAGCCCTTTTCGTGTAATAGGCAGCAGACATAAAAAGCCAAACACGTCGGTAATAAAGCCTGGCGTGATCAATAACGCGCCGCCTACCGCCAGAAAAATCCCTTCCAACATTTCCTGAATGGGCACCTGCCCGCTTTGCATACGTTCCTGGGCCCGAAACAGTGTGGCCAAGCCCTGCTGTCGCAACATAAAACTACCCACCACTGCGGTAAACACCACCAGCGATGCCGTATATAACGCACCAATTTGCTGGCCGACCTTGATCAACAAAGTAATTTCAGCAACCGGCATCACAATAAAGAGTACAAATAGAAATTTCATAACATCAACACCTGCTGCATCGGCAGTTTTATGTGGGCGACAGTATAGGAATAAGTTTCTGTTCGCGAATGGTAGATAAGATGGGGGCTAAACGAACATTTTCAATAGTTTAGCTGCACCGCAAAACTTACTGCCTGAGCTTAACAATCAAGGCCTTACGAACTTCCATGGCGTTGGCAACCGGCTCATCAAAGTCAAAGCGTAAAACACGCTCTCCAAGTCGTTGGAAAAAGCCGAAGCCATCCACCCCCACCATTTGCGGCACACTGTCCTCAGGTACAACAAGATCGGCCTGCTGGCAATATTTGATTAACGCATCTGAATGATCCGCATTCATATGCTCAACAATCTCCGCCTCAACCTCAAAGCTCAGCGGGTTTTTCACAAACAGCTGTTCGGGTGCGAGCCAATGAATTTGTCCAAAGCCGGCGATAAAACGTACCTTTTCAGGTTCAAGCCGATAAAAATCGAAATCCAGTTCTTTGCAATAACTTTCGGCTCGTTGATAAAAACGGCAATACCGCTGTACGGTATTCGCGTCAGCGTCAAGACTCAACCGCTGAGCCTGCGCCAAAATAGTAATACGTGCGCAGGTTTGTACATCATCATAGCCTCGCTGATCGGCATCATTCAAAAACAACGATACCTTGGCGTTGCCGGCAATATTGCGCGTGTGCTGGGCCAAACGGCTAATCAAAATAATCGGTCGATTAAAATCATCAAAGCCCACCGGTACAATGGAAGCAAAGGGATAACCGGGACAATCGGCCGAATGGGTTGATAACGTTCCGCAATCACTGCTCAAAAGCAGGTTGCGCACCTTGTTTTCAATATCGTTAGTCATGGATAACTCACACGTTTTTACACTAACGCTGCTCAAGCGCCAGATGCCGTTTCGCCAACACAATCAACAGCAACACTGGCAAGCCCAACAAAGTCGTCAAAATAAAGAAGTTACTGTAACCCATCGTGGCCACAAAGGTGCCCGAATAACCACCCAAAAATTTCGG
>Ga0209292_1004789_pt1 | contig 14115 bp, 12 predicted proteins | sample GOMGulsemesocosm_2_FD_184634 | JGI IMG/M metagenome (GOLD analysis project Ga0209292, IMG submission 184634) | Methane-oxidizing microbial communities from mesocosms in the Gulf of Mexico - GOM9C Gulf of Mexico (SPAdes) (version 2) | ecosystem: Environmental > Aquatic > Marine > Cold seeps... | reverse complement strand
AAGGTTTGGCTATCTTTGGTCCAACACAAGGTGCTGCACAATTAGAAGGCTCTAAAGCATTCTCAAAAGACTTCTTTGCACGTCATAATATTCCAACAGCTGCATACCAAAACTTCACTGAAATCGCACCAGCAAAAGCGTATATAAGCGAAATGGGCTGCCCAATTGTTATTAAAGCTGACGGCCTAGCGGCAGGTAAAGGCGTAATTATCGCTGAGACTGAAACGCAAGCATTTGCTGCAATTGATGACATGCTTGAAGGTAACAAGTTTGGCGATGCTGGTGCACGCGTAGTTATCGAAGAATTCTTAGTGGGTGAAGAAGCAAGTTTCATCGTGATGGTTGATGGCGAAAATATTCTGGCGCTAGCAACAAGCCAAGATCACAAAGCACGTGACAATGGTGATAAAGGTCCAAACACAGGTGGCATGGGCGCTTACTCCCCTGCTCCAGTAGTAACACAAGCGGTTCATGACTTCGCGATGAATGAAGTGATCCGCCCGACGGTTGATGGCATGAAAGCAGAAGGGAATACCTACACTGGTTTCCTATATGCCGGTCTGATGGTTGCACCGGATGGCACAGCAAAAGTATTAGAATATAACTGTCGTTTTGGTGATCCAGAAACACAGCCTATCATGATGCGTTTAAAATCAGATCTTGTTGAACTTTGTCTTGCTGCTGTTGCAGGTAAACTAGACACAGTGACTGCTGATTATGACGAACGTGCTGCGGTTGGTGTGGTGATCGCGGCTGGCGGTTACCCTGCTGATTACGCAAAAGGCGAGATCATTACGGGCCTACCTAAAGCGGACTCAACTGAAAGCAAAGTGTTCCATGCAGGTACAGCATTGCAAGGTGACAACATTGTGACTAACGGTGGTCGTGTTCTTTGTGCAACTGCGCTGGGTAATACAGTAACAGAAGCACAAGAAAATGCGTATAAGCTAGCGGCACAAATCAATTGGGAAGGTGCTTTCTACCGTACAGATATTGGTTACCGTGCTATAGCGCGTGAAAACCAAAAATAGTCAGACACTATTTTGATGTTATAAAGATGAGCAGCCACTGGTTGCTCATTTTTTTTGCTTGCAATGTAGCTATTGTGACGCTTTAGGTGGGAATTTACTTAAGATACTTTTCACCACATCTGCAACTAACTTATCCATTTCAGCCGCATCTGTCGATTCAGGTAGACGTTTACTCCCTATGCCTCGCCAAATTAACTCTAAGCTTGTTGGATCAATCACATCGATAACGAGACTACCTTGCTGGTATTCATCAATACGGGTTTCTGTGTGCGCGCTCAGTGACATGCCTCGGTGTCCATAACCAACACCCCAACCCCAACTTGGGCCATAGCCGGAATAATTATCATAAGTACGAATATTAGTTTTCTTTTCCGAGGTAATACTGTAATTCACATAAAAATCAGGCGCAGTCGAAAATGAAAAACCTTGTGCAACAAGCTGCTTGTCAATCGCTTTGGTGATACGAACATCCATGATTCGATTATTAAGATAAGCATTTTCCTTTTCAACTTTTGCCGATTCAGGTAACCAATTAAACCCTTTCAACGTGGTAAAATCAGCACTTTGATCGTAATCTGTACTCACTTTAACGGTGGAGCATGCGGCCAAAACCAAGCTAAGCAACGCAACCAAATAACCTTTTTTATTAACCAACTGTCGTGCTTTCATAACATCTCCTATACCCAACATACTTCATAATGCGGGATAACCTTTTTGAAAGTTATCATTAGTCCTGCCATTTAAATTAGCACTAATACGAGGTAAAGATAATAAAAAATGATTAATGTTCAGTCTGAAGTCACTATAATTTATACACAACTAGACGACTGCAGCAGGTACTTTCGAAACTAATAGCCATACACCAAGTAATACAAATACCGCCCCCATGATCTTATGTTGGTAGATATGGAAACGTTCGTTCGTTAATAGCGATTTACCTAATGTACCGACAGTGACCACAAGTAATAAGTTAAACAATAAACCTAATGCATTAAGCAGTAAGCCTAACACCAGCATTTGTTCCCCAGATGAAGCTTCAATATTTGGTGACACGAACTGTGGTAAAAACATCACGAAGAACAATAATGCTTTTGGATTTAATAAATTAGTAAATACCGCTTTACGATACAGCGAACGAGCCATTTTATTGGTTTGATCTATTTCAGGCGCGACAACAGAGCTAGTACGTAAACAACCCCACCCCATTTTAAGTAGGTATAACCCGCCCAATAAATGTAGTGTCTTAAGTGCCATTGGGCTCATCGCTATCATCACAGATACGCCCATTGCCGCTAACAACGTGAAAGCAATACCTGACGTGGTAATACCTAATGTGGTAAAAAAGCCCACCTTTCGGCCATAGTTTAAGCTTGAACTGGCAATTAATAACATGCTAGGTCCAGGGATCAATAATAACGCCACAACAGCAGTTAAATACAGGGGCAGAATAGAGAAATCAATCATTAGATGGTCGCGTTGCAAAATAAAAAACCAGATTGTAATACAACTAGCAATATTTTAATCTATTTTTAATCAAAAAAGTAAAAATCAATGACGAACGTATTTATGACGGTACAGGTTCTTCTAAAAAGTACCCAGATAGCACCATTGAAACCTGTCATTATATTCAATCAGATATTAGATCGTGGTGTGGTTGCCCATACGCTTACGATCATATTAGGCAAGTTTAAAATGTCATGTGCTCTCACCGATAGAAATGTCACATTGGCTACTTATCCGATTTTAGTGGTTCGCGTAAAATAGGATTGTAACAAAGTCCCTTAGGCGTGATATAAAGGATGATAAGCTAAAAACTTAAAAAGGATTAAAGTATGTTTAGTTTACCTAAGCCAGATCTTAAAAAGAGGGTCAGCGACAAAGAATGGCAGCTTAGAATCGATCTGGCTGCTTGCTATCGGTTGGTTTCGCATTTTAACTGGGATGATTTAATTTATACGCATTTATCAGCCCGTATCCCAGGAACGCGACATTATTTGATTAATGCTTTTGGTCTTGCGTTCGATGAAGTGACCGCATCTAATCTGGTTAAAGTCGATCTCGCTGGAAATATTATCGATGATAGTCCTTTTAGTATTAATCCTGCTGGTTTTACTATTCACAGTGCTATTCATGAGGTTCGTGAAGATGCACATTGCGTTATACATTTGCATACAGCAGAAATGATAGCAGTCGCAACACAAAAACAAGGCTTGTTACCTTACAGCCAATATTCTATGTTTTCATTATCATCACTTTCTTATCATGCTTATGAAGGGCTTGCTGTGGATAGTTCTGAGAAACAGCGTTTGCAGGATGATCTCGGCCATACTAATTATATGTTATTAGTTAATCATGGTGGTTTAACATTAGGGCCCACTATTGGTGATGCCTTTATGCGTATGTATGATTTACAGCGTGCTTGTGAAATACAAATAATGATCCAATCAGCTGGACAGGATATTACTCCTGTACCACAACCAATTTTAGATAATATTTATAAGCAAGCTAACATTGTTCATACGGGTTCAACTGGTGGGCAGCTTGCATGGCCAGCTATGTTACGTAAGGCTTATAAATTAGATCCTAGTTTTATGGAATAATATAGTCGTAATAAAAATATAATAGGGAGAGTTAGATGAAAGTTACGTGGATTGAAGTATTTGATATTCACTGCCCAGACCGTGCAGGATGGAATCCGATATTTGTTCGTATTCATACAGATGAAGGAATAAGTGGTGTCGGTGAAGCAGGCTTGGCGTATGATTTGGGTCATAGTGCTGCGGCTAATATGATTAAAGAAATGGCAGAAGCATTCCTAATTGGACATGACCCTTTTCAAACAGAAAAACTTTGGTCTCGTATGTTACGAGAGAGTTTTTGGGGATTAGGTGGAGGACCTATCGTTTATGCAGCGATGAGTGCTATTGATACCGCATTATGGGATATTAAAGGGAAAGCACTGAATCTTCCAGTTTACCAACTTTTAGGTGGTAAAGTGAATGATGAACTACGTACTTATGCATCTCAGTTACAATTTGATTGGGATGATGAATTCAAAGCTTTATCTCACCCAGAAGAATATGCTGAAGCGGCATTAAAAGCGGTAGCGCAAGGTTATGACGCCGTGAAGGTTGACCCTATTATGTATGATAAAAATGGGAATACTTATTACGAACGCACTAAAATTATTTCAAAAGCAGAAATGAAACTATACCGTAGTCGCATGCAAGCAATTCGCGATGCAGTAGGCGACGAAGTTGATATTATTTTTGAGTGCCATAGTTTACCTGGAGCAACTACAGCGATTCAGCTAGGAAAAATTGCAGAAGAATTCGGTTGTATGTATTACGAAGAACCTGTTAATTATTTGAACCACTCTTTGCATGCTAAAGTGGCGGATAAAGTTGCAGTGCCTATTGCGGGTGGAGAGCGGTTATATAATCGTTGGGGTGTTCGTCCATATTTAGAAGACCAAAGTATTGATGTACTTCAACCCGATATTGGCTTATGTGGTGGTTTTACCGAAACGAAAAAAGTGTGTGATTATGCAGACATCTTTGATGTTCGTATTCAAGCCCACGTATGTGGTGGACCTGTTGCAACAGCTGCATCCTTACACCTCGAAACCGCGATCCCCAATTTCCTTATTCATGAGCATCATACCTATGCGATAAAGAAATGGAATCGAGAGCTGTGCATTCAGGATCCTCAACCTGAAAATGGTGTATTTAAAGTATCTGAAGCGCCGGGTATCGGAATTGAACTTAATGATGATCTTGTTATGCGATCACCTCGCATTGAGATTAAATAAATATAGAAAATGATAATCGATTCTAGAGTCGATTATCATTTAAAACTGATAAATTCTCTTGGCATTGGTATGACACAGTTTTTCTAATAAAGCTCGTGGTAGGCCTAGCGCTTTGTAGTAAGCCCAAAGTTCTTGATAACTAGTTGTAAATAGGGCTAGTGGAAAATTACTCGCTAACATAATACGATCTTCTCCAAATAAAGAAAGTAGTTCTGTAATTACAGTATCAATCGAATTTGTATTTATATAATCTCGTCGAGTCATTTCCCAGCCCGAAGCTTTTACAACGATATTCGGAAAAGCGGCGAGTGATACCATACCATTCTTCCAGCATTGTAATGTTTGATGCGTGGAATCTAAAGGTGCAAAAGCCGCATGGCTGATGATAAATGTAAGCCCTAAATTTTGTCTTGCTACATTGACTAATGCGTTTATGCCCTTTGTATCGCTCCCTGATAACTGGGCTTCAAAATGTAATCCAGTTGTTGCAAGGTAGACTAGGTTCATTTGAGCGACATCTGATGTCAGCAATAGATGAGCTTGTTCATCTAGAATATGGCGGACTCCAATGACAGAAGAGAATTTCTTAAGCCTTGTTATATGGCCAATGAAGTCTTCGGAAGCAAGCATCAAGTCGATACAAGCTACACTTTTAAAGCGGCATGAAATAGTGCTTTCAAGCCATTCAATCTCCCGCCAAGGAGAGTCATTGTCAAATCCAGCTTCAATATGAACAAAACCACTGAGTGTTAAAGGGGACTTCAATATCAGATCATTTTCAGAAAAGTCGTTATTGATAATCTCTTTATCTGACCAATAGGGAGGGTTCTCTGGTTTTAACCAAGCATAGCTGCCTTTATTTCTATCAAATAAATGAATATGAGGATCAATAATATTATCCATCACTTCGCTGTATAGCCGCCATCAATCATTTGCAAACTCCCTGTAATAAAGCTGGCCTTATCACTTGCTATGAAATACGTTAATTCGGCGACTTCTTCTGGTTGCCCAATTCGACCTAATGGTTGTAGTGCAGATTCTTCTTTATGGATATTGTCTTTATTTGCACCAGTACGAGCGCAATAATTATCGATAGCGGTATGGTATAGTGGTGTTTCAATGGTTCCTGGGCAAACAGCATTTGCTCGGATATTATATCCGGCATAATCTAAAGCGGTCGTTTTTGCTATTGAGGCGAGCGCATGTTTACTTAAATTATAAGCAAATGAATTATGGTGTGCGACAACTGATTGATCTGATGCGATTAAAACAATAGAGCCCTGTTTACGGGACTTCATGACAGGTAAAACTGCTTGAATCGCAAAATAAGCGCCTTTTACATTAATTGCAAAAAGGCGATCGAAATCTTGTTCTGATGTGTTTTCGATATTTGAATTTAGGTGGATACCCGCATTACAAATTAATGTATCAATATACTGTTCTTTTTTTATAATTGCAGACATTGCGGCATTAACGTGCTCTGAATTACTAATGTCACAAGCAATAAATTCACCAACAGAACCCGCTTCTATATCTAGGTTATATACGTGATAGGATTCTTCTGTAAATTTCTTGATAATAGCTAAGCCAATGCCTTTACTACCACCCGTCACAATTGCGACTTTCTTCATTATTTTTCCTTTTATAATTTTATATATGAGAAATCTGATCTTATGGACATAATAATGTTAATGATGATGGGGTATATCAAATTTTTAAATCAAATATACTATTATAAAAACAAATAATAATTTTATGAACCATTGCTTGATGCTGTAGTCAGATTAAGTGCAAGAGTTGTTTTTTCATTTTTTGGGAGCCTTATTAAGGCTCCTTTTTTTTATTTTCCAACTATTACAATTATTTATGAACCATAACTCAATTCCGTAGTCTGATTCATTGCAAGAGTTGTTTTTTCATTTTTTAGAGCCTAATTATAGGCTCTTTTTTTTATCTATTTTTTAGTTGTTGCAAAGTATTCACTTAAGAACGTATCAAAATCAAGCTTGTCGTCAGCCTCGATCTGCTGTTGTTGCACGACTGACTGCTGCTGCATTTGCTTGAAATAAGTATCATCCCAATACGCATAATCTGTCGCTAATAACTCTGCTTTATACTTTTTAGCTAAGTTTAAAATAAAATCATTATGCTCTAGACCTTGTGCCTTCATTGCCGTAAGCACTTGCCCAGACAATAATGATTCTGGACGATTAATCAATGTCTGCTGTTCAGCGACCGCTTTCGAAAAATTACTCGCAGCAGTCTCCGTAGCGAGTTGTGCACCATCTAATAGCCCAGCTACCAATTGTACTTCAGTAAGAATATGAGTGGCAACATCAGCAAGTACTTGTTCCTTACCATCGAATTGTAATGTTAAGCCAGGTTTACGTCCTTCCATTACCACTTTCGTGCTGTTATCACGACAGATAGCCATTTCGTCGGCTGTCATCGGAGCTGAAGGCTGCAGTGCCATCCAAACTAATAAACTGTCTAACACAGACATCTGCGCAGTGGTAATACCGGTAGCAACAAATGGATTCACATCCAAAGAACGAATTTCTATGTACTCAATACCACGAGCTGCTAATGCTTCCGACGGTTTTTCATTTGACTTAGCCACACGTTTAGGTCTAATCGGCGCGTACAGTTCATTTTCGATCTGCAAAACATTATCATTAAGCTGGCGATACTCACCATCAACCTTAATACCGATATTTGCAAATTCAGGGGCTTTTGTTTTAATCGCTTTCTTCAAACTATCGGTATAATTTTCTAACGTGTTATGACAAATAACCAAATCATCTTGGGCATTATTGGTATAACCCAGATCACTCATGCGTAACGATGTCGCATATGGCATATATAATGTGTCTTCACCCAATGCTGAGAACGGTGTTTGTTTCTCCGTCGGTAAGAATGAACGGTTTAACGCAGGAGAAGCACCAAATAGATAAGGAACTAACCAACCATGACGGTAAAAATTACGGATAAGTCCCATATAACTATCAGAAATAAAATCTTGGAGTTCGCCAGTTTCATCCTTTAGATCATAAAGCGTTTGCCAAAACGTAATAGGTAATGACACATTATAATGCAGACCTGAAATAATTTGCATGCTACTGCCATAACGATGCTTTAAACCGATTCGGTAAGTGTGCTTCATTTTACCTGTATTCGATGTACCATATTTAGCTAATGGAATACTTTCAGCATCACAAACCTGGCATGGCATACTTGAAGGCCAAAACAATTCCCCATCAAGGTTTTTAACTACATTGCGATGGATATCACTCAATTGCTGTTGCGCCTTGGCGGCACTATCGCTGACAGGCGTAATAAATTCTAATAAGCTTTCAGAATAGTCTGTGGTAATGTGCTGATGACTTAATGCTGAGCCAAACGCTGCAGGATGGCTGTTCTGTGATAAACCGCCTGCTTCATTTACGCGTAAACACTCTCGTTCAATGCCGCGGGTGATGCCGTTTAGCGACTGTATATTGCTTGGCTCTGATAATTTTGAGATCAGAGATTTAAATGTAACGTTCAAATTAAATCCACCAATGAACTATATAAAAGTATCACCTTAAAAATTGCACGATCAATGGAGCAATCTTTAAGGTTAATTTCAAGTCTATTATTTATCTAACAGATCAAAAACTTGAATATCTAAACCAAAGTCTTGAACCTGTTTTTCAATCAACTGACGATCACCGACCACAATAACAGAAAATTTATCGCTCGATAAGTAAGTCTTTGCTAATGCCTGAATTTCAGACTTATTCATCGTTTGAATAATCTTGGCTTGCTGCTCTACAAAATCAGGTGATAAATCCAATAATAATAGCTGCATTAAGAAATTAGACTTCTGAGCTGGTGTTTCATAAGACAAGGCTTCTTGCTGTGAAATCGCACTTTTCATATAAGTCAGTTCGGAATCAGTGATACCACCATCTGTATAAGTTTTTAATTCTTTTAGCGTTTCTTTGATTGCATCGCCAGTTACTTCAGCCCGAACATCCGCCGATGAAGAGAAAAAACCATATTCACGGTCAGCATAAAATCCTGTCATCGCTCCGTATGTATACCCTTTATCTTCGCGTAGGTTCTGATTCAAGCGGCTATTAAAGTTACCACCTAAATTAAAGTTCATTAAGTTCGCTTTGAAAAAATCACCTGTCACATCATACGCTACCGCGGGTGATATTACTTTAATTACAGATTGTACCGCCCCTGGCTTATCAACTATATAAAGTGTGTTCGGTTGCCATAACGGTGCTTTTGCTAGAGGCGGGTAAGTCACTGCGGGCAAATGAGCGCCTTGCTGTAAAAAATCTAACGACGTCGTAACAGCGACTTCACTAACATCACCAACCACCACGATTTTAGCTTCTGCTAAGTTATAATATTGCTGATAGTAAGCCAATACATCATCACGCGTTAATGCTGCTTGATTTTTCAATGTACCAGATGATGGGTTGCCAGTAACACGCTCCTCACCATACAAAATACGTTGTGTAGCTAATTGCCCTAACCAACCAACTCTTTGCTGATTTTGTAATGACGCTTGTCTTGACTGTGCTTTAATACGCGTGAAATCAGCGTCTACAAAACCCGGTTTAAACAGTTTCTCTTCTAATATTGCTAATGTTGCAGGTAAATTTTTCGATAAACTGTTAACACTTATGCTCGTACCATAAAGGCCCGCAGAGAAATTAATGCTACTGCCGAGTGATTGTAATTGATCGTTGAGTTCTGCCGATGAATGCAGCGTTGTAGATTGATTCATCATAGCGGCCGTTAATTTTGCAATCCCTTGTTTATCAGCACTTTCAACACGTCGCCCACCTTTTACATTAATCTGTATACTCACGGTAGGGGTTTCATCGTATACCGTACCAAGCACTTGAATGTCATTCGCGAGTGATTGACGCCATAATGTCGGTAATGTTTGCTGTGGATTATCGCCCGCTTTTGGCATCACTGAACGATCAAAAGTATCTTTCGTCGTTCTGACTGCTAATGTTTGAGCTAACGGCGCATTTTGCTTACCAATATCACGTGGTGCAGGTGTAAACGTCGAAGCATGGGCAACATATTCCAACTTACCTTTAGGCACAACACTCATGATCACTTTGGGTTTATTTTCGAGGTATTTTTTATAACCAACAATCCCTTCTTCTGCAGTGATCGTATTAAAAACGGATAACCCCTTCGTTAAGTAATTAGGATCATTCATCAAGGTTTCACCTAACGCAAGCTCTTTTGCTTTTCCTGCAACACTTTGCATACCAAATATCGTGGAGCTTTCAATGATCGAGCGTAACCGAGTTACTTCAGAAGATGCGATACCTTTATCTGCTAACTCTTTCATCGACGCATTAATCTTCGCCAATAACGGGGCCAGCTCCATTCCTTTAGCTGGGTTCGGTTGCGTATAGATATCAAAAGTACAACTTAGTTCGCTACAACTATGATAAGCAGCTACATTCGTTGCATAACCAGTTTCCACCAAATTCTTATACAAAAGTGAGTTTTTCCCACCGCCTAAAGCATAAGCAAACAGATCGAGAGGGGCTTCATCTTTATGCCCCATATATACCGTTGGATAACTGATATACAGCATCGGCTGTGGCACGTTATCTTCTAAGGTAATATAACGATCGTTATCAATACTCACAGGCACAGGTTGCATATCTTTTACTTCAGGACCTTCCGGAATGGTCGAAAAATACTGATTTACCCACGCTAAGGTCTCCGCTTTATCAAATTTACCCGCAATCGTCAGTGTTGCATTGTTCGGCCCATACCAACGTAAGAAGAATTGTTTTAAATCATTCACATCAACACGGTCTAAATCTTCAACATAACCAATTGGCTGCCAAGCATAAGGATGATCCCGTGGATATAAAGCTTCACCTACACGTTCACCAAGTAAACCGTAAGGGCGATTATCAACGCGTTGTGAACGCTCGTTTTTAACCGTAGCACGTTGGATCTCAAATTTACGTTGATCAACCGCATCTAATAAAAAACCCATACGATCGGCTTCTAACCACAGTATTTTTTCTAATTGATTCGCAGGTACGGTTTGGTAATAATTCGTTCTATCTTGATTGGTACTGCCGTTCATCGAACCGCCAGCTTCATTAACAATCTTGAAATGCTGCTGATCACCCACATTTTTACTGCCTTGGAACATCATATGCTCGAAAAAATGCGCAAAACCCGATTTACCGAGCTCTTCACGTGCAGAACCAACATGGTAAGTCATATCAATATACGTTAGCGGGTCAGAATCGTCTTCGTGTAAGATAACGGTAAGGCCATTACTTAACTGGTACTTTTCATAGGGTATTAGCAAGCTTCCTGACACTTTTTCTTGCTGATCCACTAATGTCATTCCACTCGGCAATGCTGCGATATCACTGTCTTTATCAAATAATGAGCACCCACTAAGTAACAGCATTGAAGAGCTCAGCACCACAGCACCATAAAAAGAATTCAAACGCATCAAAAATTCCTCGTTAATTTTAAATTGAATATAAAATAATTAGCTAATAGAAACTCATAAACCAGATAATAACTGCATAGCGAATTGACTTACCTAGCATAATAGCGATAAAAGAAAGTACAGGATTTAAACGTAACCAACCTGCTAATAAACAAAAAACATCACCGAAAACAGGTAACCAACTAAATAGCAAGCTACTCCAACCCCATCGTTGGATCACGCTGTGTACACGGCGGTAGTGCTTATTTTCTGAAAAATCAATCGGCTTTTTCGCATAAATAAAATACCCCATGTAAAAGGTAAGAATAGAGCCTAATACATTGCCACTGGTCGCCATAATAAAAAGCTGCCAATGCGACCACGAACCTTCAACAAGCATCGCGGTTAACAGTATTTCTGAACTACCAGGTAAAATGGTCGCAGACGTAAAACTACTAAAAAACAATAACCAAAGACCCATCTAATCCTCTAAATCTCATCTACCCACGGTTACCCACAGTATTACCACTAAGAGAATTAAGTCACACTATAATATTGAAGTTAGACGTATAATCAAAGTTAAGCATGTTAATGTTATGCTTAACGCACTTATGGATACACAGACTGGTAATATTTAACTGTTCTATAAATATTACGTGCATAATTAAAAGTGGTAGGACAGTTTAGCCACTATATAATTCAATAAACAGTGATAAATCGCTACATTGGGGAGTTTATGTTTAAATTTTTTCTATTACCTTTAGTACTAAGTATCTTGTGGTTTGGATTCTTGCAATATAATAACTGGAGTATACAACAAGGTAAGAAAGGCTTTATCTATATTATTGGCGGCACAACGGCCATCATCGCATTTCTTAGTTTGATGATATACCTTACTCGCTGAGCACCAGACGAGAATTGCATCTTATAAAGGCCAATCAGTCTTACTTTATTATCTAACGAGAAAGCCCCAGCCACATATGCAACCAAGATAAACCACCACCCGATTCTGTAATGATAACCAAAAATAACAATATAGCGGAACGCCCATAATCAGCAGATAGTTGGTGAGGTAAATTTCAGGCATAAAAAAACCGCAATTAAGCGGTTTCTTTATTTAATGGCGGAGAGGGAGGGATTCGAACCCTCGATGGGATTTAAAGCCCATACTCCCTTAGCAGGGGAGCGCCTTCGGCCACTCGGCCACCTCTCCACACAAACCCTATTATTATGAAAAACATCGACAATGTAAAGACTTACATCGGAAAATTCATAATAATATAATAAATGGTGCGGATGGGAGGATTCGAACCTCCGACCGCCTGGTTCGTAGCCAGGTACTCTATCCAGCTGAGCTACATCCGCACAAAAAATTATATTTAAAATAGATGGTGCGGATGGGAGGATTCGAACCTCCGACCGCCTGGTTCGTAGCCAGGTACTCTATCCAGCTGAGCTACATCCGCACATATTCTATTTTAAGAACTTGTTTCATTTTACCGTTTAACGAATTAAACCATAAAAATTAAATTGTGGTTTGAACAAATGGTGCGGATGGGAGGATTCGAACCTCCGACCGCCTGGTTCGTAGCCAGGTACTCTATCCAGCTGAGCTACATCCGCACATAATTTGTTCTGTTAGGTTTACGTTCTACAACGTCTAGTTTGAAATCTCTAGTTGATTTGAATAAATGGTGCGGATGGGAGGATTCGAACCTCCGACCGCCTGGTTCGTAGCCAGGTACTCTATCCAGCTGAGCTACATCCGCACATAATTTATTCTGTTATATCTATTCTTGAGTTAAAACCAATGGTGCGGATGGGAGGATTCGAACCTCCGACCGCCTGGTTCGTAGCCAGGTACTCTATCCAGCTGAGCTACATCCGCACATGTTTGGTCTAACGTATAATTTTCATAATTAGATTAAGTGTTTTCAACTTCTACTAACTACTTAGAATTAATTCTAATCGAAATAATGGTGCGGATGGGAGGATTCGAACCTCCGACCGCCTGGTTCGTAGCCAGGTACTCTATCCAGCTGAGCTACATCCGCATACAATTATTTCTTACAACGACCAAAAAGCTGACCGAAACACTATAACACATTTTCAAACATGTGATAGGAGTAGGACAACAATGGCGGAGAGGGAGGGATTCGAACCCTCGATGGGATTTAAAGCCCATACTCCCTTAGCAGGGGAGCGCCTTCGGCCACTCGGCCACCTCTCCGTGTTGTTGGCGCTCATAATACGGATACTGGAAAATAAGTCAAATGTTAATTAACCACTCTCAAGTAACTGTTTAAGTTTCAAACAACAAAACTACTATTGCAGCATAAATAGGATGAAAGTCCCAAAATAGTCAAAAAACAGATAAAAAAAAGGGCTTAGCTATCGCTAAACCCAATCTGTAATAATTTTATTATTCTAATTTAGAAGTTGCCTTCAGGGCTTTCGCCTTTTTCTGCTTGAATTCGCATGTAGATCTCTTCACGGTGAACAGATACTTCTTTAGGCGCATTAACACCGATACGAACTTGATTACCTTTAACACCTAGAACAGTAACTGTAACTTCATCACCGATCATAAGTGTTTCGCCAACACGGCGCGTCAATATTAGCATTAATTTATTCCTCAACTAATTCATTATATTTTTGTTAAGCCGCTTATTATTCTATTAAAAGCTTCAATGTAAAACAAGAAAAGAATAAATAAGACTTAATTTGCTGTTAATTCACTCAGTTCAAGCAACATCTAAGTTGAATGCAGCGTGCAATGCACG
>Ga0209292_1004787_pt1 | contig 14119 bp, 9 predicted proteins | sample GOMGulsemesocosm_2_FD_184634 | JGI IMG/M metagenome (GOLD analysis project Ga0209292, IMG submission 184634) | Methane-oxidizing microbial communities from mesocosms in the Gulf of Mexico - GOM9C Gulf of Mexico (SPAdes) (version 2) | ecosystem: Environmental > Aquatic > Marine > Cold seeps... | reverse complement strand
AGAGGTCAAATTTTAAGGATGCTATTGAAAGTAAATACTCTGTTCTCGATACATTTTTAACATAAAAGCTACCGCTTTTTAATTAAAAACACTCGAACTGACGTCTTAAGCATTGCTATGATTTAATACGTTTTATTTTTTTTAAGGTCGATTTACGAAACTACTCTCTATTCTTTAAAGAGAACGTATTTCTAGAAGGAAATAAAACAATACTGTTCAAATCTATTTGAAATTTAATAGGAACAAAAACAGTACAAGACACTGATTTATTATCAATGGAAGCAGGTCTCCATTTATGAGTTGCTTTTAATACTCTACTTAATTCAAGTTCCATATGTCTAGAGTTGTAATAAATTGACCCCGTAGATGCTTCTTGAGCAGTTCCAACCTCTTGAATATAGCCTAAGCTATCTAGTTGAACAACGAATAAAACAGAAATAATTTGACCATAAAATTCTCTTCTATCAAAAGAAGCCACTTTTGTATGTTCTATTATGAAATTATTTAAATCAGGTAAACCATTCCCATAAACAGGAGGCGAATCATATTCAATGCCATAAATGACACCATTAGCCTCTTTGTAACTGTACTTCTCAGGTTCAACAAAAACAGGTGGAGTTTCTTTCTCCATAACATACACGGCTGTGTCACTAACGGTGAAGCGTGCGACTTGGTCTCTAGAGATATTCGCCTTTTTTATAATTTTTCGTTTAGGATTATAGTTATAAAAAATATTGAATTCATTAACATAAGTAACCTTACAGAGTATGACACCTGCATGTACTGTAACTATAGTGTCAGTATAAGTTTGTGCGTAGTTTAGTATAGAAACTAATAGCGTAGCGGTAAGCGTTAGTGTAAATTGTAACATGTTTCAGAATTTGTTTTCATAGGAGTTTCAAATATACAATGTTAATTGTGTAGTTTTAAGTATGTTAGGTTTGAAGCATTGAGTTTATTCTTTTATTATTTTGATGACTAATTATTTATGTGTTCGTCAATTACATCTGTAGTGTAAAGTAATAGAACAATACTTTTTTCATAAAGTTCTTTTATTTCTTTAAAGTTTAGTTTCTGGTTAGTTTCAAAATTTACTTTAGTTTCAAAGTTTGGTGTAGTACCATCATTTTGGACTGGGTATCTAAATGCATATGAAAATTCATCTAATTTATGAAATTGTCTTTTTAGCAGAGTCAAATTCTCGTTATGCTTATTGAATTGACTTTGAGTTTGTCTATCGATAGAATATTTTATAAAAATTGCTTGAACTTGAATTTCAAATTCCTTATGCAAATCGTCTATTTTATGCGCACCTTTCAGTTGGTAACGAATATTCGCTTTTATATCGGAAACTTTTTCAAGTTCTAATAAATTGGTCTTATATCCTAATTCTAAAGTATGCCTGATTAAAAAAGCAAGTGGAAGTGAAACTACGTTTATTTCTGCAGATTCTATTTTTCTAAAAGTAAGGTCAACTAAGGATTTGTATTCAAAGAAGTATCTTAACCATTCACTTTTGCTTGGTAAGTCAATTAAATAATTAAGTTGAGCTTTTCCTTTCATAATTTACTAGTTTTTTTACAAGTCAATTAGTTGATTTAAAAATTGCCTGCACTGTATGTTTTTATCTTCTGTGCTTTGTTTTATTTGTTGACAAGAGTGTCTTAATTAAATGTTATTTTTTTACCAATCTTAGTTTCTAGTTTGTCAAGTTTTTTATTGAACTTTACAATTACATATTGTTCACAATGTTCGATTGTTTTTAAAAATAATTCATAATCATTAAGAGGAGTCATAATAGTATAAGTTGGTGCCAATATTATTTCCTTTTCTGTCTCGTTAGTATACATTAATGATATGTCATAGTCATTCTTATCATTGTGTGCCACATATTTATTTCTAGCCTCTAATATCCTGTTATGAATTATTTTTAAATGAAGCATGTCTTTGAATACATTATTTGGATCTAATCTAATCTTTTTGCCACCGGCACTTGTAAAGCATTTTGAATAAGTTAGGACAAAGTTTTTAAACATACCGTGGGGTAAAATTTGCTCTGATATTGTACTTATGACTTCAATTTGTAATTTCTTTGATAGTATTAAGGATTCTCTAGATTCAAGTAAGAAAAAAGCCAAATAATTCCAACCACTAATAATTTCAAAATCCTTAGTATCCAATGAATACGAATTCAATTTACTTGTACTTATATTTTTTTTTGCGTTACTTTCTATTTTCATTATTTAAGATATAAGGATTACATTTATGTTTACTAAGTAGTTATTTAATTTAATACTAAACTGCGGTACTTAACCCATTATCAATTTCAATTACTTTGAGGGGGTATGAGTAACTTTGCATTTCTTTCATACACATAATTAAAGAAAATTTTGCAATATTAGATCTAAATAGCTCTATCTGATCAATAACTGTGGCATTTATTTTATTATGTCTATATGCAATCACATATTCTATTTTCTTGTCAAATTTCGAACTGAATGTTTCAAAGTCAATTGTATTTGTATTATTCTCGCTTCTATTAAATCTTTCAAATACCTCTCTAATGAATACTCTATCTGAATTAAGATCATTCCATAATCTATGAGATGAAACTGTTACTTGATTGGTAACGTCCCTCATTTTAGCATCAAAACCCTCTTTTACATGTATTAAGTATGTTACTTCAGGTGTTTCATAAAGTATATCACAAAGTTCAATGTTTTGACCTAACATTTTGTCGAGAACAAGATAATTGTTTCGTCCTTTATAAAGTAAATTATAAGCACCTTCATCTTGATTTTCAGTATTCCATGGTTCATTGAGTGGTTGGTCTACCATACTATTGAATGAAACTAGTGAAGAACATTGGCTATTAATTGAGTCAATAAAATCACCACGTACTTGATACCATTTGGAATCAAGTAAAAAATAAGGACTATTATTTACTTGAATTTCACAGGCTACATGGTTAATAAATGGGGCTATTGTTTTTCTATTTTCACCAAGATAACCTCTCACTTTTGTTCCTGCAATAGCAATTCTGAATTCATTAAAGCTATTTCTATTTACATTATTGAAAAAATACTGAAGTGTTTCAAAATAGATATTAGTCCTATCCCTTGTCTGCACTATTGGCGTCCGTCCGTTTCTTAAATACACTTCATATCTATCACATTCATAAAAATCTGCGTATTTGCTAGGATGAATAAAGTCGTAATCTAATAAATAATTAGAATTAGAGCCAGAAACATTGAGTCTTTCCATATCATTTCGTAAATGATTATAAAGAGAATTCAAAAGAGTTTCTTCAATAAATTCGTTGTCTCTAATTCTTTCGAATCTACTCAACGGTCTTCCCCCATTACTTTCTAATATTTCAACTGATTTTTGGGCAAGATTTAAGGTCTGTTCAAAATTGAGAGGCACTTTCAAGGCAAAGGATGTACCAATCTCAAAATGAACATTTTCATTTTCATCAAACTCTATAAAATCGAATAATGAATCCTTAATAACATCTCTAAGTAGTAAGTTAATCTTAATTGGAATTGATCCTAAATTTAGAGCATCTTGTAGTTTTTGATTACTACGATAAGTCTTTTCTTCAGATGATAATGCGCCAGTGATTCCTCTAGTTGTTAAACTATGAACAATATCAATTTCTGGTTCTGCAAATTTCTCAAATAAATCAAGTCCAAAAGAATGGTTAATGAATCGTTTGATGACTGAAATTCCTTTCCCTCCAATAATAGAAAACACATAGTTTTCAAAACAAATAAACAAAGCGAAAGAAGCATTCAATACATTGAATTCATGGTTTTCGGTAATGTTCTCGGGTAAAAAACTCTTCCATTTTGATACGTGTTCTATTTCGTTGAAAACATAAAGAATGAGTGAATAGCCTTCTTCTTCTATGACTGTTCTGTTGTGTGTTAATTCACCTGTCGTTGTGAAATGATCAATATGATATTGAAGAATAAAGTCAATTTTTCTATGGCTACTATGAATAGATCTTAACTCATAAAATTCCGTGTCAATTTGATAAAGTTTAATATTGTTAGCCATCTTTTTACCTTTGTTAAGTTCTATGTTTTTAATATAATTAAGGTGCTCATTTTTTTCTAAAAGCAGAATTAGAATACTTTGTTAAAATATCTATGTCATGTAACTCACCTTGTGGTAAGTTTTTTAGAATAGAGTATTGCTCAACTAATGGTTTGAATTTCTCTACACCATTTTCTGATAAGCAGTTGTAGAATATCCAAAGCAATTCGAAATCAGATAATTGTGCTCTTAGCATACTTATGTATTTGTACTTTTCTGCATGATTTTTTTTAGAATGAATAGAATTAATTTCGTCTTCTCTTTTTTCTTCATTTTTAGATTTGATCTCTTCAATAGTATAAAATTCTGATTCGTGAACAAATTTTATTATTCGATACAGGTTTCTAAAATAGTGTCCAAAATCAGTTTGAACAGTTGAGTATATCTGAATGTATGCGTTGTTTAACTTCAATTCCTTTTTAGATGAAATGTTTTTTTTTAACAATTTGTATTTTTCTTTAAATACATCTCGTTGTTTTATAGATACTGTTTCGTATTCTATATCTCTGGTAGGAGTAAATCTTTTACTCGGTTTTGCTTGAATAACGTCATCATCAATACCTTGTATTATCTGATGGTGTAATGATAAAAGGTTAAAAAACGTATTTTCAAACCGCTGAAATCTTAGGGTTTTATTTTGTATTACAAATTCATCTCGCGTTGCTTTTAATTCTTGTCTTTGATATCCTAGCTCTTTTCTTTGGAGGAGAATTGTAAAAATTATACCCCCAAGTGCTAAGCCTGAAAAGAGTGCGTTAACTGTACCATACATATCTCCAAGCGTACCTCTTTCTTCATTTGAATAATCTTTTAGAATATAATATGTAGCAATCCATGCCACAATTATTACTAGAGTAATCACTCCTCCAGTTATCCATAAATTATTATCTTTATTATCTTTATTATCTTTATTATCTTTCATCTAATTGTATTTGTTTTTTGTAAAAAAAAGTTAAGTAAGTGTTGAAATATCGCAAAGTCAAAAAATATAACCGTTATTATTAAAGGAACTATATATCTTTTACTTTTTCTATTAACATTTCAAAAACCTTTTAATGGCATTACCCGTGACTTTTATGCATTGTTTTTAAAGTTTCAATATATATAAACCTTCATATTTAAGTTGATACTATGTCCAAAATGTTTCAGCTTAATATTCAGCAAAGTATTCTTCAAGTCTTTCTATACTATATGCTAGAATAAATAGAGTTTTTCCAACTTCAGGCTTAACTTTTATACATTCACAATGTACGTATTCACCTAGTTTAATAGAGTCATTATCATTTTCTACAGTAGTTCCTTCAATAAACAAGATATTCTTTTTGTAACTATCAATTGTATAGTATTCAATGTCTTCAATGATATAGTTTCCATATTCTACATATTCAGGGCTATTATTATTGTATATTATTTCATTCATATCATTATTGTTGCTAATTATTTGACTCGTATATTCTGATTTAAAGTAACTAAACTTTCTATAACGCACGTAGCCAAAACTTTTTATTTTGTTATTATTATCTCTTTTTAATACCAAATCAAAAGATTTGGAGAATTGGATTAAAAATTCTGTATTTTCAATTTATAATTGAAATGGGATTAACTATAATTAATACTAGAAGGTACTTATGGGAACATGTTGTTAATGTCTATATCCTGTCCTGTTTGTCTACTGATTGATTCTAAATATCGTTTCATTATATTATTTTGTATCTCAATGTTATGTTCTTTAACTGTATTAGAGTTAAAGTCTTTAATCTCTTTCAAAAAGGTATTTGAAACTTCTGCTTTTTTAGCTATCATCTCTATAAGGTCAGAAAAATAGTCATCCAAAATTTCTTGTACAGCGTAAGAATGAGCTCTCTGAATTAATAATTTCGCAGTGTTATTTTCTTGGAGATTTGAATTCATAGGTATTTGGGAAACAACTAATTCAAACCTTCCTAGTAAATCTAAAATTTCATATAGATATATAGTTAATTCTGGTATTATCTCAGCTTGTTCATTTACAGTGTTTTTGAATGATTTGATTTCAATGTTTAAATCATCTATATTTTCTATTTGTTGTACTAAGTATTCATCAGGAATATTCAAAACACCATTTTCAGAATATAAATATTGATGTTTAATGTATGAATGATAAACTTTAAGAAAAGATCCAAGAACTCTATTGTATGCTTTTTGCCTTTCGGATCTATCCTTTTCGTCTTCCAATTTATAACGTTCTAAACTATCGTCACGATCTTTTTCACTTTTGTTCCTAAGAAAGTCTAAATTTCTTTTACTATTCTTATTTGAATAAATTAAACTCAATATTGCAGAAATAAATCCTAAAATTCCAATGAGAAAAGGAATATAACTAAACCATATATTGCTTGATTTTTCAATGCATAGTAGTATTATCATAAACTTGTTGTCTTTTTATTATGATTAATTTTTTAATAAAAATACCCAATTATATTAAAGTTTAGGCTATATTCTGATATTAAGTTAGTTCCAAAATTGTTAGGTGTTATTTTGGTTGGTAAATTTGTATTTATCCTATTTGTAGCAACTTCATCTTCACATAGATTATTTACACAGTCTGATTGTAGAATGTTTATAAAACAATGAATGTTGTTACCAAATTGTGTATGAACTGTATTAGTTAAAAATGTTGTTACCTGATTTACTTCTTCTTCAGAAAAGCATCTGATCTCTTCGGTATCTTGGTTTAATAAAAAAAACCAATTAACTCTTGGGTTTCTAAATTGTCCGTTAACAGGATTCCAATTAGTTATTCCTATACTAAATTTGTTTATATCAGAAATTACTTTTTTATTTTGCATAATATTTCTTTTAAATAAACTTAATATTTTTAAAATTATCTTACTCATAAGTATTTCAAGTTTATTAGGTATTTTTTTACTTAATGCTACTGATTTGTGTATAGTTAACAATTAGGAAAGCTATACACTGTGTTATTGTTTTCTTTAGTTAGTTTTATATCTTTCGATTAATTGTTTTGTCAATAATTCTTCAAAAGGTCCCGATTTTGAAATTGAAGAGCTGGTTGTGGTTGTTGAAGTATTTTTAAACTCAGCAATTGTATCTTTCATAAATTCAACAGAATTCTCAAATAATTCATCTGTTAAATTTGACATTTCCAAATTTGACAATTCATTTTGCGTTGGGTGTGATTTTTGTAAAGTTTCGGAAACTAAAATTCTAGAAGTATGGTAGGTGAAAGTTCTAATTAAACTACGTTCCTCTTTAGTGATTGAAGTGTTTTTTAGTCTAGTTTCTACATTTCTTACTACTAAACAACAATTAAGGTAGGCTTGAAAGTCTATATCTGGTTTGAAAATTGATTCGTAACTATCTTGAGTCTTTATCAAGGTGGTTGGTTTTGCTCTTGCTTCACTTGGTTTTCTATTTAATATTGCGTGAATTGCTTGGGCTGTAGATTGAATGGCAAATATTTTTGAAATAGGTTTTCCTTGATTTTTGTAAAAATTTTTCCTTCTATCGTAGAAATACCCTTTTTGGTCAAAAAACATTTCTAATTTTCTTTGAATACCATCTGTTGCTCTCAAAAGTGCTGGATTTACTGGAGTTTGACGATTTGTAGCTGAAATTATTTTATCAATAGTTTCTTTATCAGTACTTTTTACAATTTTAACTAAGACAGCTCTGGTGTCACTTTCGTCTTTTGCATAGTTTTTACCAATGGTGTAAGAGGTTTGAAGACCATTTACAATCTGTACACCTTCAACTTGTAGTGTTTTTGCGAGTGGTCGAACATCCTGTGCAATAATCGTAATACCATTGTTTAACCACCAAAAGTCCGTTTCAAAATCAGAACTTAAAGTTTCATTTATTTTTTTATTTACATCAACTTCACCTTGATAATGTCTCACATTTTCTTCAAATATTGATTCTCTAATAACACCATGGTTGTCAGTAATAAAATCATAATAATCAGGGAGTTTTACAACCCCAATGTATCCAATGTTAGAGCCTTCATAGTCAATAGTACTAGGTTGTTCCTTGAATTTTAATTCTAAATGAACCTCTGTTTTCTCACTATGTAGAGCCAATAACTCTTCTGCACTATATAAATTAAAAGATACAATGGCTTGATGTACTTGTGTTTTAGCTTGTTCAATTATTTTTTCTTTTTTAGTATTAAATGTATCGCTCTCATGAACTTCATTTGAAATACATCCGTAATAAAATTGAATATTAATTTGAGCCCCCTTAATAATAGCTTTTTTCCAAATTTCTCTAAACCAAATTATTCGTTCTACTAATTGTTCATTGAAAATATCGATTAAATCATCATTTTTAATTTCTAAATTCCAAACAGAATCCATTGAAATGAAGAATTTGTTTACAACATCTTCAGAAAATTTGTTGTTAAATTTTGATTGACCTATAACAACTTTAATCGTAGAATCTGACTTTACTGTCATTGCTTCTAGTTCTTCATCTGAATTGATTACGAATTCATCTACCATTAGTAGAAATGTATCAATACCACCATCACTGCTTCCATCAACTACTGCCGACATTAAATCTTCTGCACTTAGATTAGACTTTTTATTCAATAAGTAAAGTGTATATAATTCGAAAGCATCTGGCTGGCTTAAAGTGATTTCATTCTCTGAAATAAAATCATTCAAACATTCGGTAATCATTACAGTATTATTCATAGTATTTATTTTATTAATATTAAAACCCAAATCAAGCATCAATCCATTTATAATCAACAGTCACTAGTTATAAATAAGGAGGTGAATTCATAGGGTTCACCCAAATCTACCCTTAAAAACGACAAAACACCCATAAAACAAACAGACTTTTGTCAGTTTTTAAAAATAGGGGCGTTTGCCCCTAAACCATAGGGGTAAATACCCCTTTTTAAGTAAGTGTTTAAGTTTCAAATACCTACCGAACGAATAATTAACACTACCTAGCATTTAATAAGTTCATGGGGTGGTTTGCCAAAGTTAGACCCGTCCATTTGGGAAAATTAAAATTAATTAGCTACTTTTAGGCAGTACCCTAATTAACCCCATATTAATACCTTACATTATGAAACAACTCGTAATACTGCTTACACTTTTACTAACGGTAATTGGCTGTAGTGACAACCTTAACTCATCCGGACAATTGATAGTTGATCCAGGGTTTAGTAATTACGTCAACGCCTTTACGTCTGGTGTGATGTCAAATAGTGATAACATTAAAGTGGTATTATTACAACCGTACGCCAATGCTAAAGCAGGTGAGCCGTTAACGGAAGCTGTGTTTTCGTTTAGTCCAACTATTGAAGGGCAAGCGTATTGGTTAGACCAACAAACCATTGAATTTAGACCGAATGGAAAATTAAGTTCAGGTCAGTTTTATGAAGCGAGTTTTCATTTAGAAAAATTAATGGCGGTAGAAGAGCCGTTTGAAAATATGGTATTCAGTTTTATGGTAATGCACCAAAGTTTAACGGTCAATTTTCAGGGGATTAAACCAACCGATTTAGATGATTTTTCTAAACAAGAAATTTTTGGAACCGTAAGAACAACAGATGTAGTGGTACCTGCCAATTTAGAAGCCTGTTTTACAGCAGAGCAAGATGGTAAAAACTTAAATATTGTGTGGACACATAAAACGGGGTCTAAAACACATGGGTACACCATTACAAATGTAGTAAGAGGAAACAAAGAAAAATTTATTGAATTAGCTTGGAATGGAGAAGCAATTGGGGTAGATATAACGGATGAAAAAGACATTAGAATGCCACCCTTAGGTGAGTTTTCGGTAATTAAAGCCACTACGGTGCGTGAACCAGGTTTACATTTCTCTATTCAATTTTCAGATCCAGTAGACACACGTCAAGACTTAAAAGGGTTAATTTATCTAGCGTCAGAACATGAGATGCGTTTGTCTATTTCTCAAAATGAAGTGAAAGCCTATCCCGTAGGTAAACTAGACAGTGAAGAAATAATAATAGTGAATCAAAGTGTGATTAATACCAAAGGAAATCAATTACTACATGCCTATGAGCAAGTGGTTCAATTTAACTTAGAAAAACCAGCGTTAGAATTAATTGGAGACGGTGTGATTATGCCCTCAAATGGAGAGTTAGATTTTCCGTTTAAAGCCATTAATTTAAAAGCGGTCAATATTCGTGTCATTCAGATTTACGAAAACAACATCAGTCAATTTTTTCAAGACAACCAACATAACGGAACGTCTAATATTACAAGAGTGGGGCGTATGGTCTATGACGGAACGGTAGACTTGGTGTCAGACGAGCCAATTGATTATGGCATTTGGAATAACTTTAAAGTAGACTTGAATCGCTTAATTGAAACCCAACCCGGTGCTATTTACCGTGTCATGATGTCGTTTGAGCGTTACCAATCGTTATACCCTTGTGGCGACAGTACAGGTGTCGCGCGTCCAATGAAACGAACGGAATTAAATTTTGATTCTAATGAATACTATTTCAATTCTAACAATTGGTTTGAAGGCTATTCTGATTATGAAAATAGAGAAAATCCCTGTTCAGATTCCTATTACAAATACTATGAACGCCAAGTAAGTAAAAATGTATTGGCGAGTAACTTTGGTATTATCGCTAAAGAAGGCGCTGACCATGAATTTGATGTAGTGGTGACAGATTTAAGATCGACAGATCCCATTAGTGGCGTAACGATTGAAGCCTATAATTTTCAAAATCAATTAGTGGCGTCCAGCGCAACAGATAGAGACGGATTTGTACGTTTTAAAACACAACACAAGCCCTATTTGTTAATGGCTAAAAAAGGCGATCAACGTGGGTATTTAAGAGTGGACAATAGTTCGGCTTTGTCGTTAAGTTTATATGAAGTAGGTGGGTCAGAAATTAAGCAAGGCATTAAGGGGTATATTTATGGAGAACGTGGCGTTTGGCGTCCTGGCGATTCTTTATTTATGTCATTTGTGTTAGAAGACAAATTACAAACCATTCCAGAAACGCATCCTATCATCATGGAGTTGTATAATCCAATGGGAAAATTACACGACAAAAAAGTGTCTACCACAGGTGTAAAAGGAATGTATGCGTTTAAATTTAAAACCAATGAAAAATCACCAACAGGAACATGGCGTGTCAAAGCCATTGTTGGTAATTCTGTATTTGAAAAATCAGTTAAAATAGAAACCATTAAACCCAACCGTATTAAGTTAGATTTTGATTTCCCAGATGTGATTTCAAGTCACCAATCTATTTCTGCCACCTTGTCGGCACAATGGTTATATGGTTCGCCCGCTGCAGGGTTAAAAGCCAGAGTAGAAATGGACGTCACTAATATGAAAACGGCCTTTAAAGGCTATGAAAATTATCAGTTTGACGACCGTTCCAATCAGTTTGACATGGAAGAACCTGTTATTGTGGAAGGTAAAACATCAGCCACAGGAGAAGTTAAGCTGAACTTTAAGTGGCGTAAACCTAATAAAACACCGGGTATGTTAAAGGTGAAGTTTAAAACCAAAATCTTTGAAAAAGGCGGTGATTTTAGTCAAGACTATTTATCAAAAAAATATTCACCATATAGCAGTTACGTAGGAATTAAATTACCAGGCGGAAGTAATTGGAGAAAAGCATTAAATACAGAAGAATCTCACGGGGTGTCCTTAGTCGCTGTAAACGAAAACGGAAAACCTGTCACCAGAAATGTAAAAGTAGAACTTTATAAAGTGTCTTACAATTGGTGGTGGGAAGGAGACGGCGCAGATGACTTAACGCGCTACATTAACCGTAGATCAAATGATTTAATTAAGTCAGACAACTTCACGATTTCAAACGGAAAAAGCATTTATGATTTAAACTTCCCAGACAGAGGGTGGGGTAAATATATGATTAGAGTGATTGATCAAGAATCTGGTCACAGTACATTAGAAGAATTTTATGCCGACTATTCAGGTTGGTATAGTGACATGGACGGGAATACAGAAGCGGCCTCTATGTTAAATTTAGAATTAGACAAGGAAGAGTATTCTGTTGGGGAAACGGCTCAAGTCACTGTACCGTCTGGTGGGGTTGGAAAACTATATGTAACCATTGAAAAAGGAGACCATGTGATTAAACAATTCTGGGTAGACGCTACTGAAGGAAGTACTAAATTTGAGGTGGACTTGGATAAAGACATGGCACCAAACGTATATGTGAATGTGGTGTTTATTCAACCCCATGCGCAAGACAAAAATTCATTACCGATTAGAATGTATGGGGTCACGCCATTGTTTGTAAGCGATCCTGAAACGCATTTAAAACCAGTTATCACAGCACCAAAAACAGTGCAGCCAGAAACTAAATTTACCGTTAAAGTAAAAGAACAAAACGGTAATAAAATGGCCTATACCTTAGCAGTTGTGGATGAAGGCCTATTGTCGTTAACGCGATTTAAAACACCAAATCCATGGTCTACATTTTATGCTAAAGAAGCCTTAGGCGTGCGCAGTTGGGACATGTATAAGTATGTAATGAGTGCACAAACGGGAAAAATGACCGCCTTATTAGCAGTCGGTGGTGATGAAGGCTTAGTGTATAAAGCAGATGCTACCGCTAACCGATTTAAATCAGTGGTTCAATATTTAGGACCGTTCTATTTAGACGCTGGAGACGAATCCAAACATACCATTAAAATTCCAAATTACATTGGAGCAGTAAGAGTTATGGTAGTTGCAGCACATGAAGGCGCTTACGGTTCTACCGAGCAAGAAATTCAAGTGAAAAAACCATTAATGGTGCAAACCACTTTACCACGTGTGTTAGGGCCTTCAGAGAAAATAACCATTCCTGTGAATGTCATTTCAATGAGTTCTAGAATCAAAAACGTAAAGGTTAAAGTCACTACTAATGATTTATTAGTTGCAAATGGTTCTACAACTCAAAATGTTGCGTTTAGTAAAAAAGGAGATAAAACGATTTACTTTGACTATACCGTAGCTCGTAAATTAGGAGTAGCTAAATTCAAGGTAGAAATCAGCTCAGGAAAAGAAAAAGCGTATGAAGAAATTGAAATCTTAGTCCGTCCCTCTAATCCAGTAATTGAAGAATCTCAATTCTCAATGGTAGACGGAGGAGCATCTTGGAACTACAATTATAAGTCGTTTGGAATTACAGGAACGAATACTGCTAAATTGCAAATTTCTCAAATTCCAGATTTAAACCTAGAAAAGCAATTGGGGTATTTAATTCGTTATCCGCATGGGTGTATTGAACAAACCACTTCAGCTGTTTTTCCTCAATTGTATTTAAGTTCATTTGTGAATTTAACTAAAACTGAACAAGAGAAAATTGATGCGAATATTTTAGCTGCTTTACATAAATACAGAAGCTTTCAAAATTCTAAAGGCGGCTTCTCGTATTGGCCAAATGGAAATTCAAATGCCAGTGAATGGGGAACAAATTACGCCGGTCACTTTATGGTAGAAGCTAAAACTAAAGGTTATGAAATTCCTTCAGGACTATTAAAAGCCTGGTTGAAATTTCAAAAACGAACCGCTACCCAATGGAATAGAAACAATTATTTTGCATGGGGTAGGTATAATGGCGATTTAGCACAAGCGTACAGATTATACACCTTAGCCTTAGCCGGTAAACCAGAAGTGGGCGCTATGAACCGTTTAAAAAATGACTCTAAATTAAGTAATCCTGCGGCTTGGCGTTTAGCAGCTGCCTATGCGATTATTGGTCGTGAAAAAGCGGCTTCAGAACTGGCACAACGCGATTATATTGTGGCGTCTTACCGTGATATGGGCTATTCGTATGGCTCAAGTTTAAGAGATCAAGCCATGGTGTTAGAAACTATGATTTATTTAAAAGACAACGTCAGAGCAGGCGAATTGGTGTTAGACATTGCGTCAGAATTAAACACAGGCTGGCACAGTACACAAACCAGAGCGTATGCCTTATTGGCAATCGGTAAAAGTATAGGGTCTGGTAGTGGGTCGACTGACTTAAATTGTGAAGTGACTATAAATGGAAACACAC
>Ga0209292_1004785_pt1 | contig 14120 bp, 10 predicted proteins | sample GOMGulsemesocosm_2_FD_184634 | JGI IMG/M metagenome (GOLD analysis project Ga0209292, IMG submission 184634) | Methane-oxidizing microbial communities from mesocosms in the Gulf of Mexico - GOM9C Gulf of Mexico (SPAdes) (version 2) | ecosystem: Environmental > Aquatic > Marine > Cold seeps... | reverse complement strand
CAGCTGAATCAATAAGGTTTGACATGAAGACTCTAAAACCTTTTGGTGTTATTAAACTTGGTCTAACTAAATGCCGCTGAAAACAGCCTGTGCTTGGTACAATAACTCGGTCACCGGCAACTAATGGGTAATCTGTTACTAAATCACCCGTTAACATACCTGTCATGTCTATTTGAACTTGCCAGCCCTTACGCAATAGAATGATTTGATCTAGTTTAGCGTCCGGCCTAACGCCAGATGCATTTCTGATCGCTTCAGATAATAAACGAGAGGATGAAAAATCTCCGAACGCTTTTAAATGATCAGGGTTCGGCGGGCTTTTAAGTTTTTTATTTATCAATACTGTACCCGGTTGAAACACTGCACCGGAAACTGAAACTTCAATGGCAGACCAATTTAATACATGTATGGTAACGCTGGCTGTTGCCGGCTGAAAAATTTCGGCTTTAACAAGTGCCATTTCAAGTTTTGTTTCTAGTGTATTAGTCGTTGCTCCACCGGCTTCAATCACACCAATTAGTGGCAGTTTTATGTAGCCTGCATTATCAATAATATAGCGACCGTTAAAACCTTCGCCATCTTCAATCAATACTTCAACAAGATCGCCAGGGCTTAACAATAATCCTTGTGCAAGAACAGGATCGTTTTCACCATTGGCAATAACGTTCAAGCTATTTAAATTTAATGGTTTATCGGTTCTATAATTTAAAGCCGCGCCCATGTTTTGAAATTTTTTACAATCTAAGCCCACGGAATATATGTTTTGAGCAGCATGTTCGTGAATAAAATCATCGCCATTATCAGCAGGGGTGCCATAAAATCTTAGTTCCGATTTGTCCATGGCTTCTGAAGAGTGTCTTGCACAGCTTTGCGTCAATAACGTACCAAGTATTGCAACAAGTACTGGAATCATTTTGTATTTATTAAATGCATTAAACTTCATAACGATCTCCCTAACAACTTCTACTATGTAAGTACAATTGCAGTTTACATACCAAGTAATTACTTATTGTTAGTTGCTGTATTTTAAGGGGTTATTGGTTAATGTCTTTTATTGAATATTATTATTTTGCAACTTGCAATGCGATATAACTAGTTTGCAAATAGAGTTTATAGTCGCCTATGTTAATAAAAAGTGAATTGATAATGAGCATTATCAATTCACTTTTTGTTTTAATTACGATGTATTATTTTGTATTTACTAAATTGAACACTACTAATAAGCACCTTTGGCACTGAGTACTACCGGAATTGTAAGTGCTATTATTTTACAATCCATGAAAATGCTTTGTTTAATAATATAGGTTTTATCAAGCTGAAGTTGCTCTTCGAAATTGGTATCTGCTCGACCAGATACTTGCCACAATCCTGTTAACCCTGGTTTAGTAAATAATCTTGGCTGTACTGAATTATCATATTCATACGCTTCAATAGATAATGCCGGTCTTGGGCCTACTAAACACATGTCACCTTTAACAATATTGAATAATTGTGGAATTTCATCTATCGAATACTTCCTAATAAACTGACCGATTTTAGTAATTCTTGGATCATTAATGTATTTTTTACAAACACCTTCTCGTGAGCTTTGAGCTGGGTCTGGTTCTTGATAACTTGGGTCTGATTTTAAATACATAGAACGAAACTTGTACATCTTAAAGTGTCGACCATTTTCGCCTATTCTAATTTGCGAGAATAACGCGCTCCCTGAACTTTCACTTTTTATTAAAAACATCACTAATAAAAGCAATGGGCTGATCAATACTAAGGCAAGTAGCGCGATGCTTTGTTGTAAGATAACGGGTATCCCTTTGTGTTTGTAACTTTTAAAAGCAGTCTTATTAGCATTCGTAATAAAACAATGATTTTTAATTTGTAGTAAGCTTTGAATAGTCATTATTTAACTCCCGTATTTACTAAGCCAAGAAAGAAGGTTCTGTATAAAAATAGTGGGTTACCTATTACATATCGATTGAATTTGCTGCGAGGCTCTTGCAATAATCGCCAAACCCATTCCATGCCGATTTCTCTTAACCAAAGTGGTGATCTTGAAATGGTGCCAGAATAAAAATCAAAAAGGCCTCCTACTGCTAGTGCTGTTTGACATTGCAGCTGGTCTTGATGCTTAAGTAACCATTGCTCTTGTACAGGAGAGCCCATTGCTACAAGTAAAACATCACAGCCACTGTTATTGATTGACGCTATGATTTTTTCATCGTTATTATCTTCTTTAAAACCATGCTCTGTGCCAGCTATATTAAGTTTTGGAAATTGATTGACTAAGTTAGTTGCTGCTTTTTTTGCAATACCTGGTGCTGCGCCAAAGAGATATATAGATTGATTATTTTCAATACACCGTTTGCATAAATGAGGTAACATATCGGTGCCATTATTATTGCCATTGAGCACATATCCTGCTTTGTTTGCTGCTAATCTCATGCCCGAACCATCAGCAAACAACGTATTCGCTTTAGATAATTCTTCAAAGAACTGGTTATTTTTTATTGATAAATTAATTGAGTTTACGTTGATAAAAAATCCTATTTGAGTTTCTTTTGGTCCATTACTACTCTTTGTTATCCAGCTAACTGCATCATTCATCGAAGCATTGTTAACCTTTAAGCCAAACAATGGTAAATACTTGGCTTTTTTTAATTGATTCGCTGCTTGACCATATAAGCAAATTGACATAAAACTTTTTAAAATAAGCGTTAAATAATCGATAATATTGCCATTTAGTTGTTGCTCAAGTAGTTGTGCTTTGCTCATGATAGTAAGGCCAGTTTTGAGGTGTAAGTCATACAAACTAAAAATACCTGCTTTACTTTTAATTTGGTTCAAAATACAAAACTGTATATCCGGTGAAAGACTGTGACTAAGCGGAACACCACATAAAGAAATCTTTCCAGATAAAACATCGAAAAGAACGGCTGTTTTCAGCCAAAAACCACAACTAAAGTGATGTAATATTACTGAGCGGTTTAACGCATCTGTTTTACGTAACATCGAAAATAGTTTCTTTCTGCATACTAAGGCTATGAAAGCATTGATCACGAAGCAGGGCAGTAATATCAAAATAAGCGCGATGGCCAATGGACGGTCAATAAAGGTACCACTGTAGGTGCTGGTAATGGAGTCGTAATGCTTAAAGCTTTGCGCCATCGGTTGAAGTGAAAGTTTAGTTTTTTTCATTTCAAATACCTCAAATTGCAGTTAGTTAACTGTGATATTGCTTAAGACGTGCCAACTTGATGGGTTTTATGTATGGTGTTGTTTTTAAAGCTTTCTTTGTGTAGTTGATTAGTTTGTATGTAGTGTTTTACTTGAAAGTTATTGCAAAATAATAATTGAATTATCATTTTGCAATTCATTGTGAATTTTAAAAAAATGTGAGTTTAGGATAAATTGAAATAATCATATTTGTTTCTAAGGTTAGTACACTTTCAACTTGTTGCTCAGGCACTAAATGATCACGATCGAGGTAAGCTAATAACCTTGCTGAAAGGAAAAAAACGATTTTATGAAAGAAATTATGGATGAAACCAGTACGCATCGGTCCGCAGTTGTGATGACGAATATAGTCATTTAACTGATAGTTAAAAGTGTTATTCCATTTCTGGTCGAGCTCAGCAATGAAGCTCTGGCCTTTACTTAGCTCAATGACATGACCATTCTCACCCCAACCAACATCATTCTGCTTTTCTACTGGATTAAACCGAGCATTAATTATGCGGGTAAGCCATGTAATCGTTTGTTCGCTATTCCTGGCGATAAGTACCCCAGAATTAAATCGCTTAGAATGGCCTTTTGCCATATATATATACTTACCATTTTGGAAAACACAAGCTAGGCTGGGGCAGTTGGGGTTGACCATAGCATCGGCATCCAAAAATAAAACATTGTCATAGCCAGATAACAGTGCAGCTCGCATTAGTGTTAATTTTAGCCAACAACATTCTACACCTAATTCTGATATATAGGGCCGCGTTACGGCTTGATGCTCGTAACCGTACCTTTGAGCATATTGAGAATGTGAGGCAAGCTCTTTCCTATACATCCATTGATAGCCATTTAACGCAATACTCAATATTAATGTTTTATTTTTCATTAAAGTCACCTAATTGCTAATGATACTATTGTTTAATTAGCAAAATCGGCACCAGCTTTTAAAAGCTATTTTTATCAATTGTTTACATGTTTTTATTCAAGATTATTTTAATCGTTGATTAAATATTCCTATTTATGCATTGCATAATGCGAATTTTTAATCATTATCGAGGCGGGTTGATTGGAAATTAGATTATTTTCAACGCGATACGTTTTGGCATGTATGTAGCTTTAATTATCATCAGACGTTTAATTTTTCTGGATAATTAATTAGAGGTAGCAACATGACTTTCATACGGAACATCATTACCATTATTATACTGCTAGGTATAACAGCGACTATAAGTGCAACTGACGAAGTTGATGGTGTCTATCAGTGGACCTTTCTGAGTGGGCAACCATGGCCAATAGGCTATCAACAAAGTATCGGTAAACCTGATAACTTAGTCTGGAATTATAATGATTATAGCCCTGAGTTCTTTGCAAGAATAAATAACGCGTTACCAGAGGCAGAGGTAAATGAAGCATTTTTAACTGATGATACGGGCTCTACGATTAGCTTAACCGAAGAAGCAGAAGTTTTTGTTACTTTTATCCATGAAGGTGCAGGTTATAAAAATTCGTTTGGTTATTTTGTTTTTGACCCAAACAACCCACCACAAACCGCTGCAGAAGTTAGCGAAATAATTGTCTTTCCAAACTTGTCCTATCCGCACTTAACCAATGGACATCGTTTAAGCTTAGGTGTGTTTCCAGCTGATACCCATATTGGTTTTTTTATTGCTGCTAATGGATTTTGGTATGATACTGGGGTTAAACCTACGGCGGTGCCATATTATTATTCGTTACAAAATTTAAACCCTGAAACGGACCCTTCGTTACGTCAACATCTAGTTCTATTATACGATGAAGAAATCTCCGAAGTTATTCTAGGGTTTGAAGACCTACCCAGAACATGGGGCGATAATGATTTTAATGATGCAGTTTTTAGTGTTAAGGCAAATCCAGAAACCGCGATTAACAGTGCAGGCTTGGTCGTTGTTCCACAAGTAAATGATAGTGACGCAGATGGGGTTATTGATGAAAGTGATGAGTTCCCTAATGATTATAAAAGGGCATATAGCAGTTACTATCCAAACCAGAATGACTCAGTCACATTAGCATTTGAAGATAACTGGCCAAACATCGGTGATTATGACCTAAACGATTTAGTCGTATCAGAGCAATTACGTGTGATCTATGATGCAGCTGGTGCTATTCAGGGATTTACAATTTCAGGTTTTATCAATGCTCGAGGAGCAGCTAAGCATAATGGTTTTGCCGTACGATTAATGGATGTACCACCAAGTGATATCGGTGACGCTAATATAACAATTGATGGTCAGGTATATGCTAAGCAATTAGAAGCAGGCCAAGAGGATGCTGTTATTATTTTATGGCATGATACCCACACCTATACGCAAACAAATGAATCGGGTGTTTGCTCTCATTTCAACACGCACAAAGATTGTGCCCAATTAGATCCAGTTCCTTTTTTACTCGATGTTGAGCTGAATACACCTTTAGCCTCCCTCAATCATTCATCATTAGACTTTTTTATTTTTAGAACCAATAACCGTGGTCACGAAATTCATTTTGCAAACTATGCACCTACCGATTTGTTTGATGTAAATCTGTTTGGTACCTCTGACGATACATCAGTGCCTGCTAATGGTCGTTACTTCAGAAATGCGGTGAATCTTCCATGGGCGTTAAAATTAACTACCAGCTGGAGATATCCGCAGGAATATATCGATGTAATTTGGGCTTATCCTGAATACGAAGCTTGGGTTGAGTCTTCAGGTGAAGAATCTCAAGACTGGCATGTCTTTAATAATCGAATTCACCACATTTATTAAATAATCTTAAGGAGATTAATTATGAAATTTATTCAACTTAAAACAGCAAATTATCAATCATATACATTAATTATCTTTATGCTAACCTGTATTTTAGCTTGTGGTGGAGGCGGCGGCAGCTCCAAAGAGGCTCCAGTTATAATAACTGAAGAACCGACGACTCAACCAGGAGAAGAAGTTATTGATTACTCCCCAGATCCTACTAAATTAGGAACTAGTGCTGATGATTCGTCTGAGCTATATGTTGAAGAGAACTTTAATTTTGATAGTTTTAAAAGTGTGACTTTTGACATTAGTGCCAGTGATAGTTTAGACAAACCGATAATTGGCGCCATGTTATTAGTATCAGTGATTGATGCTGAAATAACGGCATACGATGACCCACTCATACAAGATAAGTCGCTATTAACCAAAGTATTTACTGATACTAATGGGCAAATATATATTAGATTGGAAATGGCAAATAGTGTGGGTAAAGTTTTGTTAGAGCTTAATGCCTTAGGATTAACAAATGATGTGATTATTGAACTGGGTAATGCAAATGTAATTACTTATAGTTTTGATAAAAACGAATAGCGACACGGCGCGATAGATCACTGAAATGACTATGAGTGATCTATCATCTTTTCTGCATTTGTAAGCTTTAAGCGAGTGGTAAAGTGATAGTAAAACGAGTACCGACATTCACTTCACTTTGAACCTCAATTTTTCCTTTATGCTTAACAATTATGCCATGCGAAATAGGTAAACCTAAGCCGGTACCTTCTCCAACAGGTTTAGTGGTATAAAATGGATCAAATATTTTTAAAATATTTTCTTCACTAATGCCTTGGCCATTATCTGTAATAGTAATGATAACCTTGTCATTTTTTTGAAACGTTTTAATCGTTAATAGACCATTAGATATACAGGCATGCGAAGCGTTAATAAATAAGTTAATAAACACCTGATTTAAATCATAGGGTTGTCCTATAATATTACCGCATTCTGCTAATTCTAATTTAATCTCCATTGAATATTTCAATTCGTTAGTGACCAGTTTTAAACAATCATTAATACACTCATTTATGCTACATGTAATGAATTGATCATCACCTTTGTATGAAATTTTCTTTAAATTATTGACTATAGTTTTAACGCGCTCTATGCCGTCAATTGAGTCCATTAGTAAACTAGGTGCGTCTGCTATTAAATATTCAGCATCTATTTCTTGTCGCATAGTCAAGTATCTATCAAGCACAGCACTTGGGGTATCATGTTTATGATCAAAGTCTTGAATTATTTTATCGAGTTTAAATATTTCGAGAATGTTCTCTGTCAAGCACACAAGGTTGCTGTAAGTATAAGCAATGGGGTTGTTAATTTCGTGGGCGATTCCAGCGGTTAGTTGACCTAACGATGCCATTTTTTCTGACTGGATGAGTTGTCCTTGCATTGTTTCAAAGTCAGAAACCACGGCCTCTAAATGCTTGACTCTATCTTTAAGATTTTGTGTATTATCTTCAAGCATTTTTTCAGCTAATTGCCGAGCGTTTTTTTCACGAAAATAAGCTGCTTTATAAACGTCGGACTCACTCATATTATCCCTCGAAATATCACTTATTGTCTTCCCTTTGCCGTTATTCATATGTTCAATGTTTATAAGCGGTTAACGTTTTATTCAATAACGATAACAAATTGATGCTTTTGATTAATTTCGTATTCAATAAGCTTCTCGATTGAATGTTCGGTGAATTCATGACCTTCCGCTAAAATGAGTAAATTATGATTAGAAAATAGGCTGTGCTTTAAAATCATTTCAGGTAAAAGCTGTAGGGTTGTTAGGCCTTGTTCCATGATACGATCTTCAATTAACTCAGGCTTAGCGATTAAAATATCAACAATGTCTTTGTCATACTTTATACCTCTTGATTTAACCAACTCTAAAAAGATATGTTTATGGTCCATTTTATTTTCTTCAATTTTTCCATAAGCAAATCGCCAATAATCTCTTGCGATATTAATTATCTTACATGCTAATAGTGTTTTACTATCAGCCTTTTCAGTAATCTTTTCTAGTGATGAAAATTGATGAGTTAATATTTCTTTAACACTGTTTAGCCGCTGAGCTGGGGAAAGGATTTGTTGCGCAATTACCCCTTGGGTCGAAAATTGTTTTCTTTGCTCGAAATTTAATAAATTATAAGGCGTGGTACAAAAAAGAGGATCTAAACCTAACATTCCTATTTCATTAAGAAAACCGGCCAAGCGAACATCATGTAATGCTTCTTTATCTAAGCCAACTTGCATACCCAACTGTCCAGCCAATTGGCCTACTTTTTTGGCAAAACCTCCGCTTAAATAAGGGTCAATGGCAATAAAATTAAATAACATTTTCTCACAGGCTTTATTATTTCGTTCATTCCTGAGTAACGAAGCTCTAATTTGTTTGGTTCGTAAATTAACTTTTTCTTCTAAATCGTGATTTAAGGTTTTCAGTAATATATTCTGCTTTTCAATTTTTATTTTTAAATTATTGTTTTCTTTCTTTAATTGGATTTTTTCTAAACCGTCTTCGATGGCATTAATGAGATCATCATTATTCCAAGGTTTATTGATAAAGCGATTAATTTTACCTAAGTTAATCGCAGCAACTGTCGACTCAAAATCTGCATAACCACTTAGCACAATTCTGTAGGTACTAGGATGTGAGTTTGCCACTATTTCCAATAAAGCAGCGCCATCCATTTCAGGCATTCTCATATCTGAAACAATAACATCTATGGGTGTTGTTTCTAAAATTTCTAAGGCTATTTTTGCGCTTTCGGCAATCAGTACTTTATAAGGCTTACGGTGAAATAATCTTTGCAGAGTCCGTAAAATGACTCTCTCATCATCGACACATAAAATTGTCATTTCTGAGTATTGAGAAGTTTCGGCGCTGTTTTCTGACATTATTATTCCTTTAAAATGAAGCTGACGATTTATACTGTTACTTAAGTTTTACTTGCCTATGATTTATATTAACAGGTTGTTTCATTATTTCATGTGTTTATCTAGATAAAAAAGATAAAGTCAGACTATAGTTATAACTGTTATTCAAACAAAAATCATTGATATTACTAAAAGATAAATTTTATACTACATTTGATTATATTGGTAAGTTACCGCTATATATTAAGCATTTATAATAATCTATATATATAAAAAGAAAGTTATAGGTTCGCACTCACTGTTTATTCATTGACGTTATTGTTTCGGGGTAGAAATGCAAAATTTTAATAAGTCTAGAGTTTTATTTGTCGACGACGAACCTGCTATTTTACGTTCTCTTGAGCGTGTTGGCAGTAAGGTAGATGCTGTTATTTTAACCGCATCTAGTGGACAACAAGCGTTAGATATTATTAATGAATGTCCTGTTGATGTTATTGTTTCTGACCTTAAAATGCCCAATATGGATGGTAATCAATTACTTGAAGAGGTAGCAAGAGTTTCTCCAGAAACAGTTCGCATTGTTTTAACCGGCTGCGATGATATGGATATGGTTTTAACCTCTATTAACGCTGGTCATATCTGGGGTTTTTTACACAAACCATGGGACAACTTCGAGCTCATTGTAAAGATTAAGCAAGCATTACAATTACAACAGGTATTGGCTGAGCGCACATTAATGCGTAGAACTATTGACCAGTATCAGAAATATCATAAATCTAAATTTGAAGGTTTTATTGGTGATTCTGTCGCAATGCAGTTTGTATATTCGTGTATAGAGCAATGTGCACCTAGTAGTGCATCTGTTTTTATCACAGGCCCTAGTGGCTCAGGAAAAGAAGTTGCAGCCCAAGCGATTCATCGCTTAAGTAAAAGAAGCAATGGACCATTTATTGCCCTTAACTGTGCTGCTATACCATCAGAATTGATGGAGTCGGAAATTTTTGGTCATATTAAAGGTGCATTTTCAGGAGCGGTATCTAATAGGGAAGGGGCCGCTTCTCTAGCAAACGGTGGTAGTTTATTTTTAGATGAAATTGGAGAAATGGATATTAGCTTACAGGCTAAGTTATTGCGCTTTATTCAAACGGGGTGTTTTCAAAAGGTTGGCAGTGGCAAAGAAGAAAAGGTTGATATACGCTTTATCAGTGCAACAAATAGAGATCCACACTTAGCTATTGCTGATCATAAATTACGAGAGGATCTTTTTTATCGTTTAAATGTGATCTCTATTGCATTACCGGCATTAAATGAGCGCGATGATGATATTGTCAAACTAGCTGAATATTTTTTAAGTCATTTTAGTGAAGTAGAAAGTAAAGTTTTTGCGGGTTTTACGACGGGGGCAGAAAAATTAATTAAGTCCTATTCTTGGCCTGGTAACGTTCGTCAATTACAAAACATTATTCATAGCTCAACTGTGATGTCGGAAGGGCCGCTGATTTCTGAAGAAATTATTGTTCGACAACTTGGCCGTGAATATAATCATGGAAATCCCGCTATTAACTTACCTAACAATAACGTTGACTCCACAAGTATTGATAGGCAGCAAAATAGCGTTAACCAACACTCAGCTCAGACCCCCCCATCAATTATTACTCTTGCTGAGGTTGAGAAAGCCGCGATAGAACAAGCGATCGAATTGTGCCAAGACAATATTGTAAAAGCGGCCAGTGAGCTAGGAGTAAGTCCTTCAACCTTGTACCGGAAAATGCAACAGTGGCAAACAGAGCCAATAGAGTAAACCATTCTTAATTTGCAAATATCGTTTGTAATGGTTTTCATAGTGCAAATTATTTCAAACGAAATTATCTTCTATTTAAAATAATCTAGATTAATCAATCAATTAAAAGAGATTGCATCTTGGAACGAAACTTGAAGTTATCTTATCTATTAACAAGAAAGATAATTAAGGAATGTTCTAATGCAGTTGACTCAATTTTTTAGAATACAATTTAATTCAGTTATCGGACTCTTTTCTAATGCTGCTTGGTTACTAAGCGCCGAGTTTATAGCAAAAATCTCCCGTATTTTCACTATAATTGTACTTGCTGCACAGTTGTCACCGACTTCATATGGTACGGCGATGCTTGCTTTGGCCTTTCATGATGTTTTTGCATTGTTACTGCGAGCAGGTGTTGGTAGTCAGTTGATTAACTGCAAACCTCAACAGCTGGAACGTTTTGCTCAAAATGGCATGTTTATCCAATGGGGAATTTGCATAACCATAGCAGCAATGCAATTAAGCTCGGCTGATTTTTTATCTTCACTTTATGATAATGAAGATATATCCAGCTTATTAAAAATAATGGCAATTATTTATATTTTCTATCCTTGGGTCAGTGTAAAAATATCCTTGTTAAAGCGTGAAAATAAAATGCGCTGGTTTAGCATTAGAAATGGTATATGCGTTATTATTGAAAACGTGACAATAGCGCTTGCAGCGTTATTTGGTGCCGATATTTTAGCGGTCGCACTTGGCAAAATAGCCTTCTCAATATTCTGGTTAGTACTTTTTTCTTTTTCCCCTGTTAAATCATATGGCGTTGGTTTTAAGCTCACTATTATTAGTGAAATGCTTAAAACATCAGGGAAAATTTTTAATACAGAATTTCTACGTGGTATACGTATTCATGCAGACACGTTTATCGCAGGTAAATTATTAACCCCTGAGCTCTTTGGTTTTTACAGTTTCGCTAAAAATGCTGGTGTTGGCTTAAGTCAGTCAATTAGTCAAGTTTACGTGAATGCTTTATACCCATATTTATGTAAATTACAGCGAGAAGGGCAGTTAACCGCACAGCAAAATTTAATTAATGCTTTTTCATTATTAATTGGGCTGTTATTTGTTATTCAAGCACTTATCGTTCCGATATATGTTCCTATTTTATTTGATGAAAAATGGAGCCCAGTAATCCCTATCATTACAATCTTATGTTTAGTCGCACTGCCAAATTTAGTCATAGATATCGTTTGTTGTTATGAAAGAGCAATTGAACAATATCATCAGGAAACCATTATTCGATTCATAGCTTTGTTGATCAGTTTAACAACACTTTTTATATTCTCGCCAGAAGAGCCTATGGGATTTGCTATGGTTATCTTTTGTAGCAGCTTGTTCTGCTTGATCCCGATTTATCTAATTAAGGTTATTAAGCCATTAAAATACAATTTACGTACGCTATTTAACAGGAGCTAACCTCATGAATATTAATTCAATTCCGGTTGTATCAGTTATTATTCCGATGTATAACGTTGAAAAGTATATCGAGCAAAGTATTAACAGTGTTCTTAATCAATGTTATCACCATTTTGAACTTATTTTAGTTGATGACGGTTGTGTAGATAATACGATAAAGCTAGTTAATACCTTCTCTGATCCACGGATCAGACTAATCAAGCAAAGCAATAGAGGATTATCTGGCGCACGTAATACTGGTATCGATGCAGCAAGAGGATTATACGTTGCTTTATTGGATGCTGACGACTATTGGGCTCCTGAAAAGTTAACTAAGCATGTTCAGCATTTAAATGACAACCCTAATGTAGGTATTAGTTATTGTCCTTCACTATTTGTTAGCGAAGAGGGCGATCTATTAGGGATAGGACAATTTCCGAAGCTAAAGAACATTAGTAAACAAGAAGTGTTTTGTCGTAATCCAATTGGTAACGGCTCAGCTCCGGTGATAAGAAGATCATTGTTATCAGAAATTGGCCGATTTGGCGTTAAAAAAGATAAGTACAGAAGCATATATTTTGATGAAAACTTAAAGCAGTCAGAAGATATTGAACTATGGACTAGGATTGCTCTGACGACTAAATGGCAGTTTGCGGGTTTAGAAACGCCTTTAACTTACTATCGTATAAATAACGCTGGATTATCGGCAGATTTAAATAAACAGTTTGCCAGTTGGCAGCATGCAGTAATGCTTAACCAAGATTCGGATCCTGAATTTTTTAGCAAGTTTTATAGCTTAGCAAAAGCATACCAGCTTCGTTATTTAGCTAGAAGAGCAGTGCAGTCTACGAGTAAGATAAAAGCGTTTAAACTTATTCACCAAGCACTTTATTGTGATTACAGGATCCTACTAGATGAGCCAAGCCGAACTATTATGACATGGTGTTGTGCTTGCTTAAAATTTCTTCCTATCACTATCTATAACCGTATAGAAAAGGTAGCTATGTTGTATTTTGGCAATGCTCCTATTAAACCGTAGCATATTGGTTAGTGTTTACATGTTATGTTAAGGGAATGATGATCAAATTAATTTTTACGATTCAAATGATCAAACTTTTGAATCGTAAAACTAAACATACTAAAAACTTTACTGCAGTTTAGCGGTTGTTAACGATGCGAGAATTTCTCTAAAGCAAAGTCAATGAAGCAACGTACTTTTTTAGCGACATACGTCCTATGTGGATAGATAGCGAAAAGGCCAAATTCGAGCGTGGTATATTCAGGTAATATAGCCACTAAGCTTTTATCAGTTATTGCATCTTCAACAATAAAGTCTGGACACATGGCAATACCGCCGCCTGCAATCGCTATTTCACGTACCGCTTGTGGACTATTAACTGCAATTGTCGATTGAACATCAATAATATCTGACTTGCCCTTGGGGGAGATTATCGGCCATTGCTTTCCAATCCTGAAATTACTGTCAATAATGCAACTATGCTCGCTTACTTGCTTTGGTGTTTTCGGTAAACCGTGATGTTGAATGTAATCTGGTGAAGCACACAACACTAAAGGGTATGTTTTTAAATGCCTGGCGATCATGCTGGAGTCGTCAACCCCACCAATGCGAAGACGAACATCTATACCTTCTTCGAGCATGTCGACAGCATTATTGGTTAGTAGCAATTCAACTTTCAAGTCTGGGTATAAAGCGAGAAATTTTGGCAGTAAAGGGGATAGTTGCATTTCACCAAACGTAACAGGTGCACTAATTCTTAACAAACCTCGGGGTTTAGATTGCTCACCAGTAACATCGTCTACTAGAGCAGTATATTGCTCTAGTAAGGTTAAAGATTGTTGATAATAACGACGGCCTGCATCAGTTAAAGCTAAGCGACGTGTCGTTCTATTAAAAAGTCGAATACCTAAGTTATTTTCAACTTCTCCAACATATTTACTTACTAAAG
>Ga0209292_1004783_pt1 | contig 14121 bp, 11 predicted proteins | sample GOMGulsemesocosm_2_FD_184634 | JGI IMG/M metagenome (GOLD analysis project Ga0209292, IMG submission 184634) | Methane-oxidizing microbial communities from mesocosms in the Gulf of Mexico - GOM9C Gulf of Mexico (SPAdes) (version 2) | ecosystem: Environmental > Aquatic > Marine > Cold seeps... | reverse complement strand
TTCGTCTTTTAAATGTTCAACTAAATAACCTTGTTTTAGCTCAATACCTAAAGCTTCAAGCTGAATACTCATTGGCGGATAAACATTGGCGTCACAACCAGAAACTCGATGCCCTAATTGTTTAGCAATTGCAGCGATACCACCCATAAATGTGCCGCAAATACCTAAAATGTGAAGATGCATAATCAATCCAATAAATATTTTTACTGATACCAACTCAGAACTTAATAGACTTGGTATAATACTCAATTTGCTGACAATATACCTGAACCATCAACAAAATGGCATACTCTGATACACTTATCTAAGCATTAAACCAATAAGGGAATAACGTGAACACACCGGTACTATCTTCTATTCATATTTATCCAATCAAATCAACCGCAGGCATTGCCTTATCAAATAGCTGGGTTGATGATTTTGGTTTAAGTTTTGACCGTCGTTTTGTTTTAACCAATGCTCAAGGTAAATTCATCACGGCACGCACCAAACCTAGGCTTTGCTTAGTACAAGCTAGTTTAACCGCAAGCGGATTAGTATTATCAGCACCAGAAATGCCGTTGCTTGAAATAAGCTACCAAGACTTTAGTGACAGCTACCAGCAAGTAACCGTCTGGGCTGATCAAATAGACAGTCAATATTGTCATAAAAAATACGATCAATGGTTTAGTGAATTTCTTGGCTTTGAATGCCAGTTGCATTTTTTTGGTCAACAATCCAATAGAGCCGTTAAAAACTCAACTAAACAAGTAGGTTTTGCTGATGGTTATCCACTATTGCTGATCTCACAAGCTTCATTAGATGACTTAAATAATAAATTGACTGATCACCATGTGAAGATGTCGCAATTTAGGCCTAATTTGGTGATTGAAAATACCAGTGCTTTTGCCGAGGATACTTGGCAACAAATTCGCATTGGTGAAGTGATTTTTGATGTGGTTAAACCTTGCTCTCGCTGTGTTTTTACCACGGTCGATCCCCTCACCGGAGTAAAAAATGCTAGCAAAGAACCGTTAATGACACTAAAGCGTTACCGACAAGTTGAACGAGGCGAAGTGATGTTTGGTCAAAACCTTATTCCGGTGAATAAAGGGCAAATCAAACAAGGCGATAAGTTAACTGTGTTAAAAACCCAACCGCCTTTGCAATTTAAAATATCAGACCAACATTCTGAGTTAATTGACTAATGCTAAAGCTCAATTGTGATTTAGGTGAATTAGAAGGTGAAAATAATGATGCCTTGATCATGCCGCTTATTGATCAAGCGAATATTGCTTGCGGCTTTCATGCTGGCGATAAACTGACTATGCATCAAACAGTGGCATTAGCAATTAAACATCAAGTCACCATTGGCGCACATCCCAGTTATCCCGACCGTGAAAACTTTGGTCGACTGTCAATGAAAATGCCGGCAGATAAGTTAATAATATGTCTGCATGAACAAATATCAGCACTTAATATTATTTGCCAAACACAGCAAAGCCGAGTCTGTTACGTTAAACCGCATGGTGCGTTATATAACGACATGATGGCAAACTTATCTTTATTTGAAACGGTTTGCCAAGCCATTAATAGCTTCGACAACAGCTTGCCTCTAATGATACAAGCTCTGCCAAGTCCCAGCCAATATCAAAGTATTGCGCTAAAATATGGCATCACACTTTATTATGAAGCGTTTGCAGACCGTGCTTATCAAAATAATGGCTTGCTTGTCCCTCGCAATCAACAAGGCGCGGTACTTCATCAACAAGAAAAGGTAGTTAAACAAATTCGCCAATTGATTCATCAACAGCAATTAACCTCTATTGATAACCAAGTATTAAACCTGCAAGTTGATACCCTCTGTGTCCATGGCGATAATGCAGCAGCACTTGAATTAATTCATGCTTTACGGGCACTGATCAATGCAACCGGTTGATATTTCCCCTACCAGTGAAGAAAGTGTTTTAGTGACATGGCCTGAGAAAATATGCCCTGTGCAACATCAACTCATTGTTAGTGCAGCACAAATAATAACATCACAACATGATAATGTTATCTTTGAAAGCATTGTCAGCTACAACTCAATGATCTTGTATTATCACTTTCAACACATTTCTTATCCGCAACTCCAGCAACATATTTTAGCCAGTATCCATCAAGCCGAAATAAATGCCCAGATTGAAAAAGCAAACCAAGAAACGATTGATATCCCCGTTTATTACGGTGAGAAAGTCGCTTGGGATCTTGCTGAAGTAGCTAAACAATGCCAGCTTTCTGTCACTGAAGTGATCAGCTTACATAGCCAACGAACTTACCGTGCTTATGCATTAGGTTTTACTCCCGGTTTTTGTTATTTAGGTAGCTTAGATAAAAAACTAAGACTACCAAGAAAATCGACACCAAGAGTAACCGTGCCTAAGGGAGCAGTAGCTATTGCAGAGCAGCAAACGGCAATATACCCCAATATCAGCCCCGGTGGTTGGCATATTATCGGCCAAACCCCCATTGAGATGTTTCAGAAAAATGAAACATCATTTCGACCTAAGATCAACCTAGGACAACAAGTAAAATTTATACCGATAAATAAACAAACATTTATTGAATTAACTGAAGAAAATAGCAGAGGCTGTCAAAAGTGAGTTACTTAACGATCACTAAATTAAAGGGTCATGCTTCCATTCAAGATCTTGGTAGGCCGAGTGCGCAACATTTAGGATTTAGCGCCAGTGGCGCTGCCGATGAATATAGTTATTTATTGGCTAATCAATTGCTAAACAATGCTTCATCAGCCCCAACATTAGAAGTCACCTTAGGGCAATTGTCGCTAACGGCCACAGACACTTGTCATATGGTGATCACAGGTGCAGATTGCCAAGCATTTATCGTTAACGAACAAAAGAAACCGCTAAACGTACCGAACAATCAAGTATTTACTTTAACAAAGGGCAATGAACTTCATTTATTCATGCCTAAAAAGCAATTGCATAGTTATATTGCTATTGCGGGTGGATTTTTATCAAAACGTTGGCTCAATAGTGCTAGCCAAACGGCGAGTGAATATGCGCTAGGCTTTGGTGAGAAAAAATTAGCTATTGGCCAAAACTTATGCTTTTCCACTGTTGAACAAAGTAAAACCTACCCACTAACAAGTCAGCCTTCGCATTACTTTCATCAAGATGAACAACTGGCTTTACGGTTTTTACCCAGTGGATTTTGGCATAATATTACCGTGAACAAACAACAGCAGTTATTGGCACAAAAATATCAAATCACACCAAAAAGTAACCGCATGGGTTATCGATTATCAGGCAAGCCACTTCACTTACATGATAATAGCTCCTTACTATCCAAACCGGTAAATTACGGGGCAATTCAACTACCTGATGATGGCCAAATCATTATATTGATGAAAGAAAGGCAAACCATCGGAGGTTATCCGGTTTTAGGTACAGTAATACAAACCGATTTATTTCGTTTAAGTCAGAAAAGGCCTGGAGAGTATGTCAACTTCGTGGCTGTCACCCTAGAACAAGCACAAGCACAGTTATTGGCATTTAAAACTAAGTTTGCATCTTGATATTCCATTTATACCAAACGGATTAATTAATCATTAGCCTTAACAAACAATAGATAACCGCGCAATCCTCCTTTTTTCTACCACTTTTTCTAAAAAAGAGGTGAATTGTTTTTTTTCTGCCTTTAGAATAGCGGCGGTTTCAATAGACTAGCTATGGTTCTTTTGTGTTATTAATGATCGACAATTACGATTCATTCACTTTTAATTTGGTGCATTATTTTCGTGCTTTAGGCCAAAGCGTTGAAGTATATCGCCACGATAAAATCTCGTTAGCAAAAATATCCTCATTAGCGCCTGAATTCATCGTTATTTCACCGGGTCCTTCTGATCCTGCACATGCAGGCATTTCATTAGCCGTTATTGAACAGTTTGCTGGAAAAATTCCTCTTTTAGGTGTTTGTTTAGGCCATCAATGCATCGCCCAATACTTTGGTGCTCATGTTGAAAAAGCAAAAAAGGTTATGCACGGCAAGACCAGCGATATTAAACATAATCAGCAAGGCATTTTTGAAACACTTAAAAATCCACTCACCGTCACTCGTTATCACTCCCTTATTGTTTCGCAAGAAAAATTTCCTGAAGAATTAGAGATCACAGCATGGACCGAAAATGAACATGGCGAGATAGATGAAATTATGGCTTTAAAACATAAAAAATTAGCTATTGCCAGCGTTCAATTTCACCCAGAATCCGTGCTCACAGAGCAAGGCCAAGATTTACTGAAAAATTTTATTTCTTTATTTAGTAATAAAAGTAATAATATTTAAGATTGTGCTGCCGATATACTTTGTAGCAAGCTGTTACCCATAAGCCGTAGACACCATGTTAATATTTGACGAAGACGAAAATGTAGCGCCAATTTATCATCGAGCCATTAGCCTAACATTAGGTAAAGACTTTGCTGGGCCTGAAAATAACACCTCATCCGTTATTGCCAAGCAAAATAGTGAACAAGAAAATCGTCGTCGTGAACTGCTTGACGTAGAAGAACAAGCTAATAAAGATCGGATCATCAAAGAGCACGGTCAATCTCATTTTAAAACACAAATGATGGCTAAGTTTTACGCTCGAGTTACCGCTCAAGTTAATAATGAATTTGATAATAAAGAAAACTTATACGCGAATGTTCTGCAAATAGAAGATGCTGCCCCAGCGATTATGGAAATATTGTCAGTAAGAGCAGCATCAATAAAACGTATAGCACCTTTAGTTAAATCTTTGCCTTGGTTAGCTGACGAACTCATTAAGTTAGTGAATAAACCTCAATATAGAACCCGTGCCGACATACAAGTGACCGACGCTAATTTAGCACTCACTTATATTGGCTTAGATAATTTAAAATTAGTGATGCCAACCTTTATGCTTAAACATTGGTTGCCTATTAGCACTTCCCCTTTTCCGCTGATGAAAAGGAAGATTTGGAACGATTCTCTCGCCACAGGCCTAGCAGCGCAGGTTTTAGCTAAAGAACAAGGCTTAAACACCTTTACAGCATTTGCCGCAGGAATGCTTAGCAATATAGGGTTATTAGCTGTAGCCAAATGTTTTTTGCAAACTTATAGCGAGATGTATAAAAAAGAACTAAAGATTGCTTATGATGAACGAGACAAACGTTTGCATGACGTATTAGTTGAGTTCGAGATGTCACCCGAGTTATTGCTTGAACAACTGGTAAACCGCAACCATAGAGTAGCCGCTGATGTCGTTGAATTAATGCGTTTTGATCGTTTAGCTATAACAGAGCCACTCTTTGATCTCGCTTACACCGCTGATTTTAATCAATTATCTGCTACCGCTAGATTAGTGGTTAAAGCAAAAGCCTATGTTTCATTTAGAAGCTTAGCCAAAGAAGGCTTAATAGATAATGATGAAGCAAAATTACTGCTTAGCAAGGCTCATTTAACGCCACAAGAGGTGGCTTTGTTGAAAAAAAGTGATATTGACCATATAAAACTAAATTTTAATTAATTTTTTTTTGAGTATTTATAAAAGGGCTGTTTATGCCCTTTTTTATTTTCACATCCGAGTAATAACTTAACAGACTCACTATTAGCGCTTACTTGAACAAAACCCAGCCAATACCCAATAAACTATAGTTATGCACAATTACTGAATAAAAACAGCCAACCCCTTGTTACACAAGGGTTTCAGACGATCAAAAACAAGACAACTTAGCTTTTCTCTGCCATAATAGCTGCAATTATGTGTATAAATAAGCATAGAATCCAACAACAGAGGAGTAAACAATGAGCAACCAAAATCCAGTAGGCCGTGAATTATTCGATGACGTAATGGTGCCAAACTATTCACCATCAGCCGTTATTCCCGTTAGAGGTCAAGGGTCGCGTGTTTGGGATCAGCAAGACAGAGAATATGTCGATTTTGCTGGCGGTATTGCCGTCAATTGTTTAGGCCATTGCCACCCTGCCTTAGTTGGTGCTTTAAAAGATCAAGCAGATAAAATCTGGCACTTATCAAATGTTATGACCAATGAGCCAGCATTACGCCTAGCGAAAAAATTAACAGACAGTACCTTCGCTGAAAAAGTATATTTTGCTAATTCAGGTGCAGAGTCTAACGAAGCAGCTTTAAAACTTGCACGTCGTTGGGCATTAGAGGTACACGGTAGTGATAAAACACAAATTATCGCATTTAAACAAGGCTTCCACGGCAGAACGTTTTTCACGGTAACCGTTGGTGGCCAAGCAGCTTATTCAGATGGTTTTGGTCCAAAACCTGGCGATATTGCTCATGCAGAATACAATAATTTAGACAGTGTAAAAGCTCTGATTTCAGATAAAACTTGTGCCGTTATGATCGAACCTTTACAAGGTGAAGGTGGCATTGTTTCACCAACGGATGAATTTATTAAAGGTGTTCGTCAACTTTGTGATGAAAACAATGCCTTGTTAATCTTTGATGAAATACAAACGGGTGTAGGCCGTTTAGGTGAGCTTTATGCTTACATGGGTTTAGGTGTTACTCCTGATATTTTAACGTCTGCAAAAGCATTAGGTGGTGGTTTTCCTATCGGTGCAATGTTAACGACCACTGAAATAGCTAAACATTTAAAAATAGGTACTCACGGTAGTACTTATGGCGGTAACCCACTTGCCTGTGCTGTTGCTGAAGCATCATTTGACACCGTTAATGACCCAAGTCTTTTAAACGGCGTAAAAGAGAAAGCACAACTCTATGTTGAAAAATTAAATACCATCAATGAAAAGTATGATGTTTTTGCTGAAATTCGTGGTAAAGGGTTATTAATTGGTGCGGTATTAAATGAACGCTTCCAAGGTAAAGCAAAAGATTTTTTGAATGCAGCAATGGCAGAAGGCGTAATGACCTTGGTTGCTGGCGCGAGCATTGTGCGTTTTGCTCCATCATTAGTGATCCCTAACGAAGACATTATTGAGGGTATGGCACGCTTTGAAAAAGCAGTTGCTAAAATTGTTAACGCCTAAACTATTTAACTGTGCTCAAGCATCGGTAAGTTAAGCTTGAGCACTGCACATCATAGAGATTAAATTATGGTTATTATACGCCCTATTCAACATAGTGATTATGATGCATTACATCGTATTGCTGTAGAGTCAGGACACGGTTTTACATCACTACCGGTCAATGAAGAGCTATTAAAGCAACGTATTTCCCATGCTGAAGAGTCTTTCAGTAAACAGGTAACACAACCCGGCAACGAGGGTTATTTATTTGTTATGGAAGATACTGAAACAGGCGCCGTTGTTGGCACTACAGGTATTGAAGCTGCCGTTGGTTTAGATGACGCTTTTTATCATTATCACCTCGGTAAAGTAGTCCATCACTCCCGTAAGCTTAACATCTATAATACTGTTGAAACGTTATCGCTTTGTAATGACTATACTGGTGCATCTGAAATATGTACTTTATATTTAACTGAAAGCCATCGCAAAAATAGCAATGGACGATTTTTATCACGCGTTCGATTTTTATTTATTGCTGAACATCTGGAGCGATTCTCTGAAACCATTATTGCAGAAATGCGTGGGGTTTCTGATGAAAATGGTCGTTCACCTTTTTGGAATTGGCTTGAAGAACATTTTTTCTCTATCGACTTTCCTACCGCTGACTATTTAACCGGTATAGGAAAAAAAGTATTCATCGCTGAATTGATGCCAAAACATCCTATTTATGTGAATTTACTCAGTAAAGATGCTCAGCAAGTGATCAACAAAGTTCATGAAAAAACCGTACCTGCATTGCGATTATTAGAAGCAGAAGGTTTTAGTCGTCGTGGATATGTTGACATCTTTGATGCAGGTCCAACCGTTGAAGCACAAGCTCACTCGGTTAAAACCATCAATGAAAGCAAAAAATGTCAAGTACTGATAGGCGATGTAACTTCAGACGATAAATTCATCATTTGTAATACCCAAGTAGCTGACTTTAAAGCGATTCAAGCCCCATTATCTCTACGTGAAACGGCCAATCAAGCCATGATTAGCGCTGAAACCGCTGATGCGCTGAACGTTAAAGAAGGCGATTGGATCAGGTTAATACAAAATTAATCAACGACACTATTTATATAAAACTGACTCCATTGATTTTAGAGTCTTGAGGAAGAACACATGACGCACCCTATTCAACTGATTAATAACGAATGGCAATCAGGCCTTGGTGATGATGTTTCATCATTAAATCCTGCAAAAAATGAAGTGATTTGGCAAGGAAAAAGTGCCACCGCAGAGCAAGTAGACTCAGCAATTAAAAGTGCGCGTACTGCCTTTGAATCATGGTCAATGACTTCTCTTGAAGACCGTATCGCCTTAACTGAGCGCTTTGCTGCTCTTTTAGGCGAAAATAAAGAAATGCTTGCCAATACCATTGCTTTAGAAACAGGTAAGCCTCTTTGGGAAACACGCACTGAAGTAGGTGCAATGGTTGGTAAAGTCGCTATTTCGATTAAAGCTTATCATGAACGTACGGGTGACGTTGAAAACCCAATGCCAGGTGCAAAAGCGTTTATTCGTCATAAACCACATGGCGTGGTTGCGGTATTTGGTCCTTATAACTTCCCAGGGCATTTACCTAATGGACACATAGTTCCAGCATTAATTGCCGGTAATACCATTGTCTTTAAGCCCAGTGAGTTAACACCATTAGTCGCAGAAACCATGTTGAAGCTATGGCAAGAAGCAGGTTTACCCGCCGGTGTTATCAATATGGTACAAGGTGAAGTTACTACGGGTAAAGCTCTAGCCAATCATAAAATGATCGACGGCTTGTTTTTCACTGGTAGCTCAACAACTGGTAAATTTTTACATGAACAATTTGCTGGCCAACCGGGTAAAATTTTAGCCCTTGAAATGGGTGGTAATAACCCGTTAGTAGTCAAAGGTATTAGTGATGTTGATGCCGCTGTTCACGACATCATTCAATCAGCTTTCATTACTACCGGTCAACGTTGTACTTGTGCCCGCCGTTTATTTATCGAACAAGGTGCACAAGGTGATGCGCTATTAACCAAGTTAGTTGCTTCAACTCAGGCGATTAAAATTGGCTACTTTGATGATGAAGTACAACCCTTTATTGGTTCGATGATTTCTGAGCGTGCAGCACTTGGCTTAGTAACCGCACAACAGCAATTACTTGATTTAGGTGGCCAAACGTTATTGGCACTTGAGCATAAAGAAGCTGGAACAGGCTTTGTATCGCCAGGCATTATCGATGTAACAAATATCAAAGATATGCCAGACGAAGAACATTTTGGCCCATTGTTAAAAGTTTATCGCTACAGTGACTTCGACAAAGCCATTGATGAAGGTAACAATACTTCGTTTGGTTTATCTGCAGGTTTACTTGCTGATGATGAAGCTGATTACCAGCATTTCTTCAAGCGCATCAGAGCAGGTATCGTCAACTGGAATAAACCTATCACAGGCGCTAGTAGTGCAGCACCTTTTGGTGGCATTGGCGATAGCGGTAACCATAGAGCAAGTGCTTTTTATGCAGCTGACTATTGTGCATACCCTGTGGCATCAGTAGAAGCTGAAAAAATGGCGTTACCTGCTACCTTGTCACCGGGATTAACCATTAAATAAGATGTTAAAGCACAAAACATTATTTACAGCTGGGGTAAAACCCAGCTTTTTCAAAAATATAGATCAAATCTAACCTTTGCTTGCAATGGTTAGTCCACGTTATTTTCTACTACATAGTTAATTCACACAAACTCATCATTGCTTGGTCAAAAATTCTATTTATAGGAACAAACAATGAATACCCAAGTAAAAAACCTTTTTGATAATATCTGGAAAAACTATCTAGATGTCACGCCATCGGCAGAAAAAATTCATCATTTATTAGGTGATGGTAATGATTTGATTAATGATCATGTTGCCTATCGCACCTTTAATATTGAAAAAGTAGGGATAGATAAACTCTCACAACATTTAATAGCTCTTGGCTACAAAGAATGTGATGAGTACCATTTTAAAGCTAAAAAATTGTATGCCAAACATTTCGAACATGCTGATAGTACTTTACCTAAAGTTTTCATTAGCGAACTTTTGGTTGAAGAGTTCTCACCACAAGTTCAAGCGATTATTCATCAACTTGTTGACAGTATCGACCAAGCTTCAATCAATCAGCAAAGCTTTCTCTATTCCGGTAAACAATGGCAATTAAGCTACCAAGATTATCAGCTATTACTGGCTGAAAGTGAATATGCGGCATGGTTAGCAGCATGGGGATACCGCGCAAATCACTTTACCGTCAGTATCAATCACCTGGCTAACTTTGAAGATATTGAAGATGTTAACCATACCCTCAAATTTGCCGGCTTTGCTCTTAATACCACTGGTGGTGAAGTAAAAGGCGACAGTAAGGTAAAATTAGAACAATCTTCAACATTGGCAGATAAAGCGACGGTTAACTTTTCTGATCAGCCGGTTGAGATTCCATCGTGTTTCTATGAATTTGCTAAGCGCTACCCTACTTTAGACGGTGAATTATACTCTGGTTTTGTCGCTGCTTCAGCGGACAAGATTTTTGAAAGCACCAATGTTGCCGCTTAATATTTCATAATATTTTTGCTATTTAATAGCGGTAATATCTATTACCGCTATTAACAACTATTGCTAGCCATCTATTTTGTTTCAGGCGATTTACCGCTGTAGTCAATTTCTAACTCAGTGACCTCAACCCCTTCAGTTTTACGCAGAGCATGATAATACTCATGCAAATTTGTTTGCTGCTTAGGGAGCAAACGATAGGTATCTTTTGCAATTTTGACCGCTGAGGTTAATTCTAAATCAGCACTTAATGTTTTAACGTCCATTGTGCTGACTACCACAATGCTACCCTTGACTGTGCCTGGCTCCCGCATTTGCACATTATAAACTTTACTGCCTTTTACCAGCACAGTGGTAAAGCTAGTGAATTTTTCACCATTAATCTCTAATGACTTCGCAGACTTGGTCTTGCCTGTACTCTTTTTAATGTGTTCAATACGTTCTTGTTCAGTTTTATCCGCCTGCTTTTTTGTTACTTCAACAGTCTCTATTTTTGTTTCTGATTCTGATTCTGATTCTGATTCTGATTCTGTAGAACTGTTATCACAGGCCGTAACTAAAAATAGTGCTGTTATTAATGAAGCATTGAATTGTGTTTTCATATATTTTCCCTTAAACATTACATCCAAATGACCTAGGTATACCGTACATCCTGTACATCGCCTCTCATTCACATCCATGTGACCGAGCCATACCGTACATCCTGTACATAAAAAAGGCTGGTTTAATTAAACCAGCCTTTGTATTTAACGATTATTGATTAATCATTATTTCCGACGACGTAACATTAATATCGGTAATAACAATAAACTTAACCAAGACGTTGAACCACCACTGCTCTTCTTAACAACCGCAGGTGGAGCCACTACTGTGGTATCAGTGACAGAAACTGTAACCGTTTGACTTACCGACCCAGTGCCATCACTGATAGAAGCAGTAAGCTCTACAGATTGATTACCTGTCACCTCAGGAGCTGTAAAGCTCACGTTTGCAGTATCTGTGCCTGTTAATGTTGCAGCTACGCCGCCAGTTTGTGTCCAAGAATAAGTTAATTCGTCATTATTTGGATCGCCCCCCTCTACAGATAAGCTAACAGACTGACCTTCATTAACCGTAGAATCAGCACTGATACTTGCTACATGTGGTAAGCGGTTATCACAGGCAAAAGAATCGCCAGCAACTACATCAGAGAATATACTGCTTTGAATATTGTTGAATTCTAAATCATCAATGTACCATCCATCTTCATTAGCATTGGCATCAGAAATCATACGAAAGCGGATTCTAACTTCATTGCCATTTAACGCTTCACCAAAGTTAATCACTTCCGTGCCTGAATTTAACCCTGTGTATGCTGGTCTGCCAATGACTTCTGCTTCTTGTAAGTAGCCATTACCATACCAGCCGCCATCACCGCCAAAGGTCGCACCCATGTCAGTAACATCAGCCCAATCACCACCATTAACACTTACTTCAACAACCCCTGCATCATAGCCTTCTTCAATATCATAATAATGCCAAAAACTAATACTGAAATCGCCATAATAGCCAACCGTTATATCCCTAGTTTCATAAGTCACATCTGAAGTAAATGGATTATTTGATGCGTAAATAAATCCGTCTCCACCACCCCATTCGGCTAAACCAAATGTTCCAGCAGCGGCCTCACCACCTGATAGCACCGTTTCAGTGAAATCGTTTAAACGAGCAAGTGTATTCAAACCATCATATTGAGAAAATCCGACTAATTCACGTTCAACAAAATCAACGTTAACTGTTGTAGAGACTGTATAATCATCTGTATTCTCAACAGCATCTAAATCTGGGAAGCTTAGTTTAAACTCTAAGTCATCGCCAGTACCTGCATCATTAAGGGTAAACTCAATCGGTTCGCTGGTTGCACTACCAAACAAGGCAACATCACCCACTGTCACAATACCTTCATTGGCAAACGTTACATCATGGCCACTGATGACTTCAATCACCCCAGTAACACCGGTTAAAGCTTGGCTACCTTCATTGTTTACGGTGAATGTTGCTGTTGCGGTTTCGCCTTTATCTAAAATATTATCCATTGAACAATAGCCAGACATCAAACCTTCATAGTTAACATTTAGCTCATGTTCAGACACATAAACGCTTGCTAATTCAGTTTTATATGATTCAACTACCCCTGAGTGGCTAGTATCAGTACGACTGGGTGATATAGCACCTAGGCCCATACCACGTTTGGCAAAAGCAGTAAGTATAACTTGATAATCTGCAGCATCGTTTGCATAAGCTACCGCTAAAATGGCATCACGAGCTTCTGTAAACGTCGGTGCCATAGGCATCATTTTATAACCAGCAACAAGGTAGTCTTTCATTAAACTATTGGCTTGTGCAAAGCTATGGCGTTCGTCATTTATTAAGCCAACATATGACTCCCACAACATATTCCCCCATACAGAGCCCGGGGCATGTACTTCATCAGGATACAAACCTACATCCGCAAAGGTAGATGGATTAATTTCCATATCGGTTGAATAAGGATAAGGACGAATGCCCGTGACAAAACTTGCGGTATAGGTAGAATCAGAGTAACCGCCGCCATACATTTCATTACCGGCAACCATAGTGTCTTCTTCGGCAGACAGAAGTAATAATGCGTGGAAGTCACCAAAACCTTCACCCATTGAACGACCTTGTTGATTACTTAAACCTGAAGCATTACCTACTAATCGATTGCTAATATAATGACCCCATTCGTGCGTTACGGTACCGTTATCCCAAGAGCTGCCTTTAAATTCACGATTAAGCTGGTTGACAAACATCTCAATAGAAACAGTTTCTCCTGCTTCTAATAACGCGTAAAGTTGTGCTCCTTCGCTAAAATTGATGCCCATATTTGGAATGGTGACAGTTTCATCCCCTCCACCCATAGGTGCTGGCGTACCATCATCGGTATTATTAGCAATTAATACTGCAGTAGCACCCGCATCTTGAGCAAATTTAACTTTCTCGGTGAAGAAACATTCACCGCGGTCAATTATCACTATTTTACCGACAAGATCTTCAGCATTCACTGGAGCTTCACAGCCATCGGTAATAACATCAGTGCCGTCATCGATACGGATCACATCACCCGTCACCGAAAAGGTTTCAGCACCAAAACTAGATAATTGAATAACGGGTAAAAAACCAATATCACTATGTGAGCTAATGTTTACCCCATAATCTTCACCGTTGATAAAAGGGGTCGTATCATACAAGTACATTTGCATACGAGGAGAGGTCCCGTCAGCTAATGTCGTCATATTCGCATTGTTGTAACCTGAATTATCTTGTACTTCAACATTTAACGGATCGCCTTCTACACCACCTCGGCCGTAGTTCGATAATTGCGCGTTACCTGATGCTTCATCAAAGCCATGGTCATAATAGTCATCATGTAAGTAATTGTTCATATAAAATAAGTTAACAATCGCCGCTTTACGATTATTGACCGAATATTCAGGTGAATTAACGTCG
>Ga0209292_1004779_pt1 | contig 14127 bp, 11 predicted proteins | sample GOMGulsemesocosm_2_FD_184634 | JGI IMG/M metagenome (GOLD analysis project Ga0209292, IMG submission 184634) | Methane-oxidizing microbial communities from mesocosms in the Gulf of Mexico - GOM9C Gulf of Mexico (SPAdes) (version 2) | ecosystem: Environmental > Aquatic > Marine > Cold seeps... | reverse complement strand
CGGTACTTGCAAATAAACCAACAAGTGCCGATGCAATAAGTGTTTTCTTCATCATGTGTGTCATGTCCGTCAAAGTGTGTAGAGAGAGTTTTTTATAATTGCGGTGATGATACACACAAACAAACCCAAATACAAACGATTCTCATTAAGTCTTTCGTTTGCATTTGATGTAGATCAAAGATTTTTGATAAATATGTCCCTAGTTATTTACTAGCATATTCAATATACTGAAATAATAATAAATAAATCACAAAAGTTAATTCAAGTTAGCTTTATTTTTAAGTGATACTTTACAATTGCTATGCATAATAAAAAAAACACCATCAAACATGCAAGTTTAACGACTACCGCTAATTTATCGCACGCTCTCGCTCAGTGGTTATTATTGATCATTGTCATTAAGCAGTTTGATGATTTAGTCTTAGGGCAATTGGCTCTTAATCTTTCAATAATTTCTCCTATATTCATGTTATTTAGTTTCAAATTACGTTCATTAGTTGTGACTGATTACCATAACACCTATTCTTTTGAGCAGTATTTACATGCTCGAGTTTTATCACAACTCTTTGTTCTTTTATTATTAAGTGCCCTACTTCCTTTATTGATCCCTAAAACAATTTTAAGTATTACTTTAAGTGTTATAGCTTTTAAAGCTTTTGACGGTATTTCCGAGCTTTGTTACAGCTACCAACATAAGCAACAATTTTTCAGTCGAGCTGCTTTTTCACAAATTTCCCGTAGCATTACAACAATCGTTGTTTTATCAACTACAGCTTATATAAGCCATGATATTTCATACACTTTTTACATTTGGGCACTGTCCACTGGATGCTTTGCCATAATTGACATTTATATGGCCGAAAAAACATTAACTGATGTTGAGCGCCGTTCATTTAAATTACGCATAACTTTTTGTAGTATTGAGGCTTCAAAAATTTCTTTAAAAATATACAAAAAATTCTGGCCGGTCGGTATTTCTATAGCGTTCGGAGCTATGTTTGTATATATACCGAATTATATGTTGGAATACTTTCATGGTACAAAAGTCGTTGGTCACTTTGCCGCTATTAGCTACTTTTTAGTTGCTGGCGGCATTTTTATTACCAGTATATCTCAAGCTACAACACCTAAACTTTCGAATTTCTATAACCAAGGTAACTTTAAACAGTTTATTAAAGTCACTCGAGTATTAATGTTCATTGGTGCAACAATTGGTTTTATTGGCTTAGTAATAGCGACTTTCTTTGGCCAATGGATATTAACAACTATTTACAGCGAAGTTATTGGTCAATTTTCACAAGAATTACAGCTAATAATTGTTGCCAGCTTAATACGATATAGCTATATCTTCTTAGGTGCAGCCTTAAATGCCTTACGTTGCTTTAATCAACAAGTGATAGTGTACGGAAGTGGCACGGTAACGTTGTCGATAGCTTGTTTACTACTAGTACCTCAAAGCGGAACTTTAGGTGCAGCGATGGCAATGGTTATTGCCTGTGTTGTTGAGTTTTTTGTGATGTCAATTATTTTCACAAGACAATGGCAAAAATTGAAAAATGAGAAGTTGAGCATTGTATGAATAAAAGAGTCCTGCACATATTTGGCGGTATGAATCGAGGCGGTGCTGAATTAAGAACCCTTGCTACCATGCTCCCCTTAGCCGATAAAGGTATTCAGTTAGAGTTTTGTGCTTTGTCGGGTAAAAAAGGGGTGCTTGATGATGGCATTATTACCGCTGGCAGTCAGGTACATTATTGTGCTCTTGGTCTATTCTTCCCATTTAAGTTATTTAAGCTTCTACGTCAGGAAAAATTTGATACCGTACATTCACATGTTGCTTTAGTCTCTGGAGTTATTTTATTTATTGCTTGGTTGGCGGGTGTAAAACAGCGTATTACCCATTTTAGAAGTACCCAAGAAGTTGCTGAGCGCTCTTTCATAAGAAAACTACGTAACAACTTTTTTCATAGCTTAATTAACATATTTTCCACAGACATTTTGGGTGTTTGTCAAGCTGCACTCGTTGCATTTTGGCGTAAAGATTGGCAAAAAGATTCTCGCTGTAAAGTTATCTACAATGGATTAAAAATCATTGATTTTCAAAAAAAAGACCCTACTTTCTGGCATAAATACGCTATTCATCCGAACACGCCTGTTATTGTGAATATTGCTCGTATGGATCCTCCAAAAAATCATTTGTTTATGGTTGAGTTACTCAACCAATTTATCACTAGTTTTGGCAATGGCTATTTAGTTTTTGTTGGAAAAGAAGATTCTTCAACTAAAGAAAAAATAATTGCTTTAGCTAAGAAATATGCTTGTGAACAGCAAATTATTTTTGTTGGTGAACAGGGAAATATTTATCCCTTTATCCAGAATGCCGATACTTTGTTATTCCCTTCCCTTTGGGAAGGTTTACCTGGAGCGGTAATTGAAGCAGCTTCGGTAGGGTTACCCGTAGTTGCAAGTGACTTACCTGGCGTAAAAGAAATAGCACAGCAAATCTCTTGTGTGAAACACCTTTCTTTAAGTGATGACACTCAGCAATGGGCGATGTTACTAAAACAAAGTATTTCATCTAGTGACAAAGAGAGAGAGCAAAATTGTCTGCTTTTCAAGCAAAGTTCATTTAATTTGAACCAATGTGTGGAAGCGCTCTATGCAATCTACCGATGAACGCTATTACTTAATTCAACTGTGTTACATTTTGGGTATTGGAATGCTTGGCGTCATTATGTTGCCATTCTTCTTTCACAGTTTTGAATTATCACGTTCTTCATTAGAAGTATTGTCTTTAATTAACTGGCTGACCATAAGTGTTGTGCTCGTTTACGCGTTACCAAAAGGAATTTGGTCAATCAGTTTTGTTTTTTTTGCTGCTTTTGGTATTTTTCACGGCGGGCTAATTTTTGTTTCAGCAGTAGGTATGCTTACCGATCACGATATACTTAATGCCATAAGCACTTGGTTTTACTTACCTGAAACTGATATTGCAATATACTTAGTGAATTTTACGATGATCATTTATGCGATTATCGTGATCATCTTTTCACGCGAGGTAAAGACAGTAAAAGAACCGCTACCAGAAACTTTAGTAAAGCGTTTACACAATATGGGCGGCATGATGCTGGTATTCATGATCGGTGTATTTATGGTTGTCGGGTTAGCAACTGGCGCAACTCAGTCTTATGGAGCTTATTTAAAGATAGTTAAACAATCACCGCTAATTACTCAAGTTTTTTCATATATGTACTTGTTTATTGGTATTTCAATTGTATTTGTTGCTGCCTCTTATCGACCCGGTTTCGGCTATAAGTTTTTCATTATTTTTGCCGTATGGGGAGCTTTAGCTTTTAAGTTAGGTTTACGAGGCGAGGTTATGTTCCCTTCAGCTGTTACCTTGGCGATGCTAGGACGGCGGCGTATTCCGATTGCGACCTTTAAATTGGGTATTCTTGTTATTGTAATGTTAGTTGCAACTGTTGTAGTTAAAAATGCAAGAATATCAGGTAATTACTCAGAAGTAGACAATATAAACCCCCTTAATGCGGTTGCAGAAATGGGTAGTAGTTTACGCACTATAGAAGAAGTAATTACATGGCGACAAACAGGCTTTGAATTATTATATGGCACAAGTTATTGGGCGCCATTTGAAAGACAATTAGCATTATTCTTACCTATAGCTCGCCCACCATCGATACAAGATAAAAGATTACTAAATGTCGTAGTAATGGAAAGAGCTGGCCCGATTGGCTTTTCTCCTGTAGCAGAAGCTTATGCAAATTTTGGTGAAAAAGGCATTATTATTCTCGCTGTGTTTCTTGGATTACTATTTTCGAAACTAGATAAAACACCCTCAACGATTCAAGCAGATATATTAATTGGTGTCGGTATTATCCCTCTGTTTGTGATGATAAGAAATAGCTTTGCCCCTATTCCCGTGCAAATTATTATCGGAATTGCCTTTGCATTAATTGTATTGCAACTCGCTAAAGTAAAACTGGAGCATTAAGCACGATGAATTTAATGATCACCTGCGAATTTCGTTTTTTTCAAACACCTAATGGACAAGTTTGGACCCCTTCATCTTTTCAACATAGTTTTTGGTTGCGTTACCTTAATGCTTTTGAAAACGTTGTCGTTATTGCAAGAGTGCAGCAAGTTACTCATGTTGAAAAGCACTGGAGATTGTCTTCTGGCGATAGAGTCTCCTTTTTTCCACTCCCGTATTATGTTGGTATTGTTGGCTTGCTCACTAAACTGCCGCTGACGCTATACAAGCTTTTTAAAATAAGCCGATTTAAAGGGTTATTTTTATGTAGAGTTCCATCTCAAACTGCAAATTTACTGACAATGATATTAAGAAAAAGACGCCACTTTGCATTAGAAGTGGTCGGCGACCCTTATGATGTGTTTTCATCTGGTGTCGGTGGAAGAATAGCTACCTTGCTACGAAATAGCAGTACCAAGTCATTACAGAAACAGTGCCAACGAGCTCTGGGTGCAAGTTATGTCACTGAGAAATATTTACAAAAGCGTTACCCTGCAGGTAAACAAACCTATTCCAGTTTTTATTCCTCTATCATGCTGGAAGATTCTCAAATAGTTGAACAAGCAAAGGTCTATTTTAAGCCTGCCCGAAAATTGCTTTTTGTTGGTTCATTAAATCAACTTTATAAAGCACCTGATATTCTGTTATCTGCTTTCGCTAAATTAATACAAAATGATCAAAGCTTTCAATTGACACTTTTGGGGGCAGGAAAGTATTTACCACAATTAAAACAACAAGCAAGTGATTTAGATATTAGTAATAATGTGCATTTCAAAGGTGAAGTTAATAGCGAGGAAGTACTTATTTATTTGAAAACAACCGAATTATTTGTTTTACCTTCTCGCACAGAAGGCTTACCGCGTGCGATGATAGAAGCTATGGCTCAAGGTTTACCTTGTGTTGGTTCAAATGCAGGAGGGATTCCTGAACTTATTCCCTCTGACTATTGTGTACCAACTGATGAGGTTAATACTTTATATGCAACCCTTAATGACTTATGTAACAATATAGAAAAATTAACACAACAATCAGCAATAAACTTAGCTAAATCACATAATTATCGTTGTGAATTTTTGACAGAAAAACGTACAAAATTCTATCAAAAATTAAGAGAGTTAAATCAATGAAAGTTTTACATTTATTAAAAACATCGACTGGCGCAACTTGGGCGTTAAGGCAGTTACGTGAGTTAGTAAAATTAGGTGTGGACGTACACGTTGCTTTGCCTGATGGTCCACTCGTTTCAGCTTACCAAGAATTTGGTATTAACACACATATTCTGCAAACCGCTATTGATATAAAAAAACCGTGGACAAATTTTTCACGTTTCAAAGCCTTACGTAAGCTTGTTGATGAAATATCGCCTGATATTATTCACAGCCATTTTGTCGCTACAACGTTAACTATGCGTTTGGCGCTAGGGAAAAACCATCCTGTAAAGCGTATTTTTCATGTCCCTGGTCCTTTACATTTAGAACATAAACTTTTTAGAAACGCAGAGTTACTCACTTCAGGCAAGGCTGATTATTGGTTAGGCTCCTGCCGATGGACAGTTTCAGCTTACCAACGCTTTGGTATTGCCTCTCAACGTATCGGCTTAGTCTATTACGGTGTTGATTTAGACCAATTTAAAGTCGGTTTAACGGCTAATTTACATCAAGAACTAGGCATCAATCCAGAAACTAAAATTATCGGTAATGTTGCTTACTTTTATGCACCAAAAAAGCATTTGGGCCAAAAAAGAGGTTTAAAAGGTCACGAAGATTTAATCGATGCGATAGATATTGCAGCACAAACCAATAAAGATATAGTGGGTGTTTTTGTCGGTGGCCCTTGGGACGGCTGTCAAGATTACATGGATGAAGTGGTTGAATATGCTAAAAACAAACAGTTTGGCCAATTTCACTTTTTAGGCTTAAGACGCGACATTCAGAATTTATACGGTGACTTTACATTAACAGTTCATCCGTCTCATTCTGAAAATGTAGGTGGAGCAGTTGAGTCTTTATTTTGTCAAAGTCCAACGATAGCTACCGATATTGGTGGTTTTCCTGATTTAGTGATACCTGGAAAAACCGGCTGGTTAGTGCCGGCTAAAAACCCACCGGTTTTAGCAAAACAAATACTTAAGGCACTCGACTCCCCAGCTCAGCTTCAAACATATGCTGAGCAAGGGCGTGAACTAGCACAAGAGATGTTTGATGTTCGCCATAATGCCGCTGATATCTTTAATTACTATCAGAAACTCTTGAGCAATGGACAATTAGGTGTAGATTATGATTAAACGACTTTTTGATATCTTTGTTTCTTTTTTTGCCTTGTTGTTATTGTCTCCCCTAATTATTGGTTGTTCTATAACGTTATTTTTTCTAAATTGTCGGCCGGTTTTGTTCACTCAGCCTCGTCCTGGTTTTAATCAAAAAATTTTCCAAATCTGTAAATTTCGCTCAATGAACGACAATAGAGACAGCGATGGAAATCTACGACCCGATAGCGAGCGCTTAACTCCTTTTGGGCAAATGATCCGCAATACCAGTATTGATGAATTACCAAGCCTTTGGAGTGTTTTCATGGGTGACATGAGCCTAGTAGGTCCACGCCCATTACTCGTTGAATATTTACCGCTTTATTCTGATGAGCAAGCACGTCGTCATGATGTAAAGCCAGGTATAACGGGTTGGGCACAGATAAATGGCCGTAATGCGATAAGTTGGCAACAAAAATTTGAATATGATGTCTGGTATGTTAATAATCAGTCTTTTGGGTTGGATGTAAAAATTCTTTTATTGACGGTTAAAAAAGTTTTTGCCCGTAGTGATATTAATGCAATTGGTGAAGCTACCATGACGAAATTTACAGGAAATAAATCATGAATAAATTAATTATTATTGGCGCTGGTGGCCATGGCCGTGTTGTTGCTGACTGTGCTCAACAACAAGGTACATATAGCCAAATACTTTTTTTGGATGATTGTTATTATGAACGAAAAGAAAATAGTGAATGGCCCGTTGTAGGTTCAGTAAAAGATTTTCCGCAATATATTGATGATGCCGACTTCGTTGTCGCGTTTGGCAGTAACCGTTTGCGTAAAGAAATTATATCACAACTCAAGCAAGCAAAAGCAAATATTATTTCACTTATACACCCATCGGCAGTTGTTAGCCCACACACTTTTATTGGCAAAGGCGTCGTAGTCTTTGCCAATGCAGTAATCAACATCGGCGCAAGCATTGCGGATGGTTGTATTATTAACACTGCGGCAACGGTTGATCATGACTGTGAATTACATCAATGCGTGCATGTTTCCCCTGGAGTAAATATTGCTGGCGGAGTGCACATATCCCAACTCTCTTGGCTAGGCATTGGCTGTACTATTGTTGAGTACATCACCCTTGCTGATAATACCCAAGTTGGTGCTGGTGCGGTAGTCACCCAATCTACACAAGCCAACTCACTTTATATAGGTGTACCGGCAAAACGTGTACGCTCTCTAACAAAAATTTAATTGGACTGAATATGCTTAATACTCCCTTTTCTCCGTGGCCAAACTTTACTGAGCAAGAAATTGATGCTGTCGGCGCAGTTTTGCGTTCAAATAAAGTAAACTACTGGACAGGACAAGAAGGCAAAGCTTTCGAAAAAGAATTTGCTCAATTTTGTCAAAGTAAACATGCTGTTGCTGTTGCCAATGGCACCTTAGCTTTAGACTTAGCTTTAAAAGTACTTAATATTAAAGCTGGCGATGAAGTTATCGTTACTTCTCGTACGTTTATAGCGTCTATTAGCAGTATAATTAACGCTGGCGCGATTCCTGTATTTGCTGATGTAGAGCTAGATAGTCAAAACATAAGCGCCCGAACAATCTCAGATGTTATTAGTAATAAAACTAAAGCGATTATGTGTGTTCATTTAGCGGGCTGGCCGTGTGAGATGGATGAGATTATAGCGCTAGCTGAGCAGTACGATTTATTTGTTATAGAAGACTGTGCTCAAGCTCATGGAACAACTTATAAAGGTAAGCCTGTAGGTAGTATTGGTCATATTGGTGCTTGGTCTTTTTGCCAAGACAAAATTATGACCACTGGTGGTGAAGGTGGCATGTTAACCACTAATGATGAACAACTTTGGCGAAGTGCCTGGGCTTACAAAGATCATGGGAAATCTTTTTCTGCCGTTTATGAAACTGAACACCCCGAAGGGTTTCGTTGGTTGCATGAGTCATTTGGCACGAACTGGCGATTAACTGAAATGCAATCAACCATTGGTAGAGTTCAGTTAACACGTATGCCCGAATGGAAAAGATGTCGTACTGAAAATGCTAAAAAAATCCGTACTGTTTGTCAACAATATGACTGGTTAATTGTACCTGAAGTACCTGAGTATATTGAACACGCTTTTTACAAATGTTACATACAAATAGATATGGATAAACTACCTAATAATTGCTCACGTGATAAAATTATTTATGAAATTGTCAATAAAGGTGTACCTTGCTTTTCTGGTAGTTGCTCTGAGGTATACAAAGAAAAGGCCTTCGAGCACACTAACTTCATACCAAATAAGCCTTTAGAGAATGCTCAATTATTGGGGCAAAATAGCTTGATGTTCCTAGTTCACCCGACTCTAACTCAGGAAGAGGTGAGTAAAACTTGCCATACACTGTCCTCGGTATTTGATGAAATAGAACAATTGACCAAATAAATATGTTAATAGTTGATGACAATTGTAAGAAAACTTGTACTATATTTGTTAACTATTGAGGTTTAATAAAGATATCGCTCTAAGGTGTAACTTAAATGATAAGACGGATTGATTTAATTCCAGGGTACCTCAAGTTAATTATCGTATTAGCATACGACATATTTGCTATTTGTTCGTCATTTTTTCTTGCCTATTTAATTCGAGTCGGTTTTGAAGGCATTCGCCTTTCGTCGCATGAGATGGCTGTATTTTTGAGTGTGACACTTAGTACATTAGTTCTATTTTATTTTTTCGATATGTATAGCTCTATAGTCAGATATTTTAATGCAAAATCATTTTTACGTGTGCAAAGTTTATTAATAGTTACCACCACGATATTTTATCTTTCAGGGTTTGTTTTCGACGCTTTTGTTCCATTATCTGTACCCATTGTTTTTTTAGTTTTAACCAGTGTTATGATTGCAGGAGCTAGAGCCCTTGTTGGCTTCATTACTGAAAAAGATTGGTTCGATCAGCGTGAAGGTGTGGTTATTTATGGGGCGAGCGATACAGGCCGTCAGTTAGTTCAAGCATTGTCATTAGGAAATAAATACCAACCTTTGGCCTTTATTGATGAAAAAAAACGCTATCAAGGGCGTACCGTTTTAGGTCTAAAAATATTTCCACATTTTAAAGTAAATCAACTGATAAAAAAATATGGCCAATTTAAGGTACTCATTGCAATTCCTCAAGTTGACCCCATTCGATTGAAACAAATAGTTGCTTCGCTAGAACCGCACGCATTAGAACTTCTAATAGTACCGAGTATGTCTGATATTGTTTCAGGTAAGCGGACTATCGATGAATTACGAGAAGTATCTGTTGATGAACTTCTTGGTAGAAAAACGGTTGAGCCAATCCCCGAATTATTGTCAGCTAATATCAACGATAAAATTGTCATGGTCTCAGGCGCTGGCGGTTCAATTGGTAAAGAGCTTTGTCGACAAATAGCACAACATAATCCAAGTAAGCTTATCTTGCTCGATGTTTCCGAGGCTTTTTTGTATGAAATACACCAAGAACTGACTGATTTTTTATCAGAAACTAAAAACGATTTAATAGTTGAGCCCCTCATAGGTAATGTTCAAAATGGCATGCTAATGAAGCATATTTTTCATAAATACCAAGTACAAACAATTTATCATGCTGCAGCATATAAACACGTTCCTATGGTTGAACATAATGTTATTGCCGGTGTTACCAATAACGTTTTAGGTACCTATGAAATAGCAGAAGCTGCAATCTTTTGTGATGTAGAAACTTTTGTACTCATTTCTACCGATAAGGCTGTACGGCCTACCAATGTTATGGGTGCAACAAAACGTTTAGCCGAATTGGTATTACAAGGCTTAGCAAAGAAAGACCATGACACCCGCTTTGTTATGGTTCGTTTTGGCAATGTATTAGGTTCTTCAGGGTCTGTTGTTCCATTATTTAAAAAGCAAATTAAAAAAGGCGGGCCAATTACGATTACCCATCCAGATATTATTCGTTATTTCATGACAATACCTGAAGCCGCGCAATTAGTTTTACAGGCAGGTGCAATGGGCTCTGGCGGTGATGTATTTGTTCTAGATATGGGTAATCCAGTTAAAATAATCGACTTAGCCTATAAAATGACACATTTAATGGGATTAACGATTAAAGATGAATTAAATCCAGAAGGTGATATTCCAATTAATTTCAGCGGTTTGAGACCTGGTGAAAAGCTCTACGAAGAGCTTTTGATCGATGACCATGCTAAGAAAACCTTACATAAGCGAATACTTAGTGCTAATGAGCGTTCTTTACCATGGGCCGATGTTACAAAAATAATTGATAACCTTACCAATGCAATGCGTGAAGAAGATGTTCCGAAAATAAAGCAATTACTTATTCAAGCACCTTTAGGTTATCAACCCAATCCAGTTAGCATCGATAAACCTAAAATGAAAATTGAACAGATTACCGATGATATTCTTGAAGGAGCTATTTGTAGCGCTGTTTGATTTATTATTCATTTGACTAACATTAACCAAGCCTTAGCATAGTCCGGTATATGCTTATTGGCTTGGTGATAATCCTGCCATCCTTTAAAACTATCAACCAACATGTCTAATTGAAACAAGTTATCATCAAAAGCCCCCCCCTGATCAGCTAGCACTCCCATACGTGCGATGTTTTGATTATTACGTTCATAGCTCACCATAAACAGTTTACCTAGCCCTAACTGCTTTACATTGCCTGCAAAGGTAACATGTGGCTTGATAGCGATTTTATTCTCTTGCTTTTGTCCATATCCCATAATACTTGGGACTTCAATAAAGTACCAATAGCGTGGTTGGTCTCGTTTCCCTATAGCATAATCGTAAGCAATGCCATTATTACGATGGACATTAAAATATCGTATTTTATCACCAACTTTAACAACCCCTGTACCTTGTAATAAAACATCATGAAGTGCTTCTTCAGTTAGCCAAATTAGCGGTTTAACCATTTTATTACCGATTAGAGCTCCTGCGATAATTTCTTGGCGAGTGTATTGATACCTTGTGAATTTATCTTTGCTTTTTTCTGCCTGCTCCAACGAGAGATTTTTTTCATCCACAGGTAAAGCATATAATGCTTGATTATTTTTAGAAGTTCTAACGGCACTTGCCTCTAATAGCTTTGTGTAATACTTTGTTAAAAATATTTTGTCGTTGGGAATGTTGTTTAGCATTCTACTTTTAATTTTATTAGTGGTTTTTTTCGCAATTGCACGTGCTGTCTTTATATCTGGATTCCAACGATAGAAATTAAAATGTGTGGTTAAATAATTACTATCATGTAATCGACTTTGCCGTTTTGCTTGTACATCTTCTCGGTAGACCCTACATATGAAGTTTAATGTTTTATCAACACGTTGAAGGGTAATTTGATCATTAAATACTGTGCCTTCATGAACGGCAAATTTGTCTTCAGGAAAATTTTTTAAATAATTTTTTGTCTTTTCAGCCACTGCACATAATTCGCTAGCCTTAAAATCTATTAGCTTATGTATTTCAGGCATATCTTCAACAACAAACTCAAAAGCTTTTGTCGAAAAAGAGCACAGCAACAACAAGGTAAACATACCAATATAATTACTCATCAATCCTCACCTACTAGTTTATTTTTAATTAACTGATTCTTTATATAAGCTGCCACTTCTACTGAGCCATATTTAGAGAAGTGCGTTTTATCAAAATATATTGGATAACCATTTTCAATTAAACGGCAGTGTTCATTCTGACAAAAATAGTCATTAGGATTCATAATTGTAATGTTTTTTCTTGTAATGCTTACTTTAGTAAATTGAGCTGTCATTTTATTAGTGGCTTTCTTTGCTAAAGGCTGACATGCCGTTGGAAAATATTTATTTTTATATACACAATCAGCCGTTGAGTATTGATCCCCTTGAGTGTCAGTAATTATATAAAAACTTTTATTTGTACCGATTTCATCAATCATTTTTAACAATTGTTCAGAGATAAACGTCGCAGCTTCACTTTCATCACTAAAATAAATAGAATTACCATTTTTATAACCGCTTCTACTACTACCTTTACTCCAAGAAGAGGCAAAGACTATTGTTTCTATGTTATTTATAGCAATATAATCCAATACTTTATTATACATCGCTGAGCAAGCTGGTACTTCCTGACCTTTGGTGAATCTTGTAATGTCTGGAAGGATCAAACAGCCAAAATTTGTTATGTAATGAACGTTAATACCTTCTTGATTAAGCCCATACAAGTATTGTTTTGCGTAACTATCCCCGACTATCAATATCGAACTACTTGTAGATCCCAGTACGCCAGAATGGTCAAAGCCATCCCCCCCATATTCAAATAATGATTCCTGAGATGTGCTTCCTTTGATAGTAAAACGTTCCTCAACGCCCTGAAATTTCCATATCGCGAGAGAAAGAACTAACGATGTTATAAACAAACCTATTGTAGGAAGTTTTCTTTTTTCAATTAATTCATACGAAATAAATGCCATAACTAGTGAAGAAATAATTAGTGGAAGTATCCATATATCACCTAAATTAAAATAACCTTTAAATACAACAAATGGCCAATGCCATAAATATATAGAATAAGACCAAACCCCGACTTTTTGAAAGATAATATTACTGGTGATTAGGCTGCCTTGCCTTTGTGCTTGTAATATTAAAAATGTTCCAATTACAGGAATGATAGCCAGAGTACCCGGCCAAATATCTTCACTTGATATATATAAGTAAGAAAATAGGATAAGAGATAGACCCAGAGATTCTGCAACTTTTTTTTGATTATTTTTAAGTGTAAGTGGGTATATAAAGACTAAGCCACCGACTAACATTTCCCATGCTCTTGTTGGTAACAAGTAATAAGACATATTAGGCCATTGACGACTTGCATAAACACAAAACACAAAGCCAAGAATAGTCGAAAACAAAATTGTAACTTTCATCGTTGAAGGTTTGAGAAAACGACTAATAACAAGAAGTATAACAGGGTAAATTATATAGAACTGCCATTCTGCAGATAATGACCAAGTATGTAGTAACCATTTTTGATGCGACGACAAATCAAAATATCCGGCTTCGCGCCAATAAACAATATTAGACAGAAAACTAATACTCGAAGAAATATGCTTTCCGAGTTCTTGATAATCTTTTGGGGTTAGACAAAACCATCCAAATATAAATAATGCTATGCATAATACAGCTAAAGCGGGAACAACCCGCTGGGCTCTTGCTTTATAGAATTTGATTACGGAAAAGGAGTTGTTATCAAGCTTAGTTAAAATTATTTTTGTCATTAAATAACCTGAAATAACAAAAAACACATCGACCCCTGCAAAACCTCCTGAGAGCCAATTTGGGTTGAAATGAAATATCACCACAGCAATGACAGCGATTGCTCGCAGTCCATTTATGTCTTGTCTAAAAGCCAATTTATTTACAACTTATTATTATTTTTTAGACATTGTAACGTGAAAGGAAATAAATAAATGAAAATTTTTTTATTTTAAACAGCCAAAAAAAACTGACTCTTTGGAATCGGGCTTCTCTTAATAGAAGCCTAGCAATGACGTACATGGAAGTACTAATGCCGCGAGGGCAGGATGCCCAAGAGCGGCGTCACGCTTCACATGGGCTTCCCTTCACATAAGTCACACTACCAACGGCACTACTGCATTTTGTGTAACTTTATTTTACTCCAGACAGCAAAAAGCCCGTCACTTTCGTAACGGGCTTCTCTAATAGGCGCCTAGCAATGTCCTACTCTCACATGGGAACTCCCACACTACCATCGGCGCTACTGCGTTTCACTTCTGAGTTCGGA
>Ga0209292_1004773_pt1 | contig 14137 bp, 11 predicted proteins | sample GOMGulsemesocosm_2_FD_184634 | JGI IMG/M metagenome (GOLD analysis project Ga0209292, IMG submission 184634) | Methane-oxidizing microbial communities from mesocosms in the Gulf of Mexico - GOM9C Gulf of Mexico (SPAdes) (version 2) | ecosystem: Environmental > Aquatic > Marine > Cold seeps... | reverse complement strand
ATCTGCTAAATTGTCGAGTCGGCTTTTAAGTTATTAAATAAGTTGAGCCAACCAATTTAAAGAACAAATCATTCATGTTCCAGAGCCTAATTATAGCAGAGCCTCACCATGCGCTAGGGTGAAAAGTACAATCAAAATGACTGTGCTAATTCACTCTCTGTCATACTTACGCCTTTAATCTGCGCATAAACAGTTTGCCCTACTTTTAACGCTAACTCATCACATGACCAAGGGGTGATATTGGCCCATATGTGGTCATCGCCAAACGCTAATTTAACCTGCACATTATCACTCGATTCTGAGTGTATAATTTCGCTAATTGTTGATGATAAAATATTACGGATACTGCTGTCTGTCGGACGGTTTATACACAGAGATACATGGTTTGCATGAATACGCACGCGTAGTTTACTGTCGACCGGCAAAGGCAGACCATTGATCCACAGGTAAGTGCCGTCAGCGAGTGCTAACTTACTCATGCGGTAGTTCTCATTTAGCTCTGTAATTTTCGCCGTTAACAGTGAGCTTTGTTCTTTGGCTGGTAACCAGGGGCGCATCTCTGCACTGTCCCAAACGTCTTGTAAGGGACCATTTACCAAGACTTTACCTTTATCTAGTACCAACATGGTGTCAGCGAGTTGTAAAATTTCATCTAAACTGTGACTGACATAGATGATCGGTAGATTAAGAGTTTTTGCGAGCTGCAACAAATATGGAATCAGCTCACGTTTACGCGGTAGATCCAGCGCAGCCAATGGCTCATCCATTAATAACATTTGCGGGCGAGTTAACAAGGCGCGGCCAATGGCAACACGCTGTTTCTCTCCACCAGAAAGGGTTGATGGATAACGATTTAACAATTCATCTAAGCCAAGTAACTTCACCACAGTAGCAAAATGAGTTTGGTCTTTATCCTTGTTGCCGTAATTAAGGTTTCCGCGCACGCTGTAGTGAGGGAATAATCGTGCTTCTTGAAATACATAGCCAATACGACGATGCTCAGGTGGTAAATTAATCCCTTGTTGCTGATGGTAAAGATCCGTATCGCCTAAGGTTAGCAAGCCATTATCCGGAGTTGATAAACCACCTAGAATGTTTACTAACGATGTTTTACCCGCGCCAGAACGGCCAAACACAGCGCAGATACCTTGCATCGGAATTTGTGCTGTCACTTGCAAATCTAAATCGCCAAGCTGTTTCTTTATATCAATTGTTAACATTATGACGCGACTCGCTGTTGGGCTTTTTTGGCTAACCATTGTGATACAGTTAAGGATAATACCGCAATAATAATTGCGATCACACACAGGCGTGCGGCTTCATGCTCGGCACCGGGTGTTTGAATAAATGAATACATGGCGAGTGGAATAGTTCGTGTTTCACCAGGGATGTTGGACACAAAGGTAATGGTAGAACCAAATTCGCCTAAACTACGAGCAAAGGCTAATACCATACCTGAGACAATACCGGGTAAGGTGAGGGGGAGGGTAATGGTAAAAAATACCCGTAAGCGATTACTACCTAGGGTTCGTGCCGCTTGTTCTAAGCGAATATCGACACTTTCAAACGATAGACGGATTGCACGAACCATTAGCGGGAATGATACGATAGCGGCTGCTAGTGCGGCACCACGCCAACTAAAGCTGAAACTCCAGCCAAACCAATCATAAAGTACTGCGCCAATGCTGCCTTGGCGACCCATTGATATCAATAATATGTAACCAATCACTACAGGTGGTAGCACTAAGGGCAAGTGGATCAGGCTATCAAATAGCGACTTACCTGGAAATTCACAGCGGGCTAATATCCACGCACAAACGATACCAAACGGCAGGCTGAATAATACTGCCACGCTAGATACTTTTAAACTCAGCAGCAAGGCTGCAATTTCATAATCACTTAACAAAGCTATTTACCTTAGAATAGAGCTGACCTTAAATAGACAGACCTTAAACAGAATCGACCTTAAAACCGTATTTGACGAATATTGCTTGTGCAACGTTTGATTGCAAATATTGATAGAAGCTTGTGGTTGCAGCGTTAGCGTTATTGTCGACCATGACTAAAGGATATTCAATTGCTTTGTGGCTATCTGCTGGAAAGGTCGCCACCGTTTTTACTTTTGCTGCAATTTTAGCATCAGTGGCATAGACAATACCAAATGGTGATTCGCCACGTTCAACCAGCGCTAATGCGCCGCGCACATTATTCGTGCGGGCTAATAACGGCATAGCTTGTTGCCATAAGCCTAAACTTGATAATGCTTGCTTGGCATAGCGACCGGCAGGTACATGATCAGGGTCGCCAACTGCTACACGGCTATCTCCAACAGCTTGCGTTATATTCCAATGTTTGGTTAATGCAACGTTATCTACTGGGCTGGTGTTTGGTGCGATGAGTACCAATGAATTATGCAACAAGGTCACTCTAGAGTCTGCTGCGACAGCGTTTTGTTCAACCAAGTAATCCATCCATTTTTGGTTTGCGGATAAGTAGATGTGCGCAGGTGCACCTTGGGCAACTTGCCTTGCTAAAGTTGAAGATGAAGCAAAAGAGAATACGGGATTAATTGCTGTTGGATTTGCTATTGCATCAGCTTTAAATGTATTCCCGACTTCTGTCAGGGCATTCGTTAGTGAGGCCGCGGCAAAGATAAGCACACGTTCTTGGGCTATAGCATTGCTACTAAGTGTCAATAGAATAATGCTAATCAGCTGTTGTATGCAATTGCGATATCTTTGTGTCATTCGTAATCCCTTAAATACTTTTATTTTTTTCTTGAGACTAATTTACATAGCGTTATGTAGTTAGTTATATATCGATTCGCAAATATTAGCCTTGTTAATGAAAATTAACAAGACTAATTTTTAGTTCGGTATGTTTTTCGTTAGCTAGCTATGCAATTACGCCCCATTTTCTTTGCTTCGTATAGCTTCATGTCTGCCTGAATAAGGGTTTCATCAAATGAACCATGATGCTCTTCATATAAGGCAATACCCGCGCTAAGCGTCACCTTAAAATCAATATCATTGTATGAAAAGACCAACGAGGCAGCTTTCTCGCGAATACGTTCAGCGACAGCGATAACATTTTTATCATCATCACAAGGTCCGATAATGACAAATTCATCGCCACCGTAGCGAATACAATAATCGCCACTTCGGGTGTTTTCGAGCATTACTTTGGCTATTTTCTGCAACACTTTATCTCCGCAGTCATGGCCATAATTATCATTAACGTCTTTAAAATGATCTATATCCATAAATACAGCGGCAAGGGTGCGGTTGTTACGTTTTTCATTTTCTAACATACCTGGAATAACTTCTTCCAAAAAACGTTTAGTATAAAGTTTCGTGAGCGTGTCACGCACGGATTGCTCTGAGAGCTGATTGATAAAGTAATTAACAATCACGATTGCAGAGCTGATGAATAACACAAAGCCAAAAAGTAATATTCCGGATGCTTTTGCCACAGTCCAAAAAACATTTTTTTCCATGTCATCAAGGTAGATACCGGTACCAATTAACCAGTCCCAAGGGGCAAAATAACTCACATAGGTAATCTTCGGATATTGTTCTAATGAATCATCTTTAGACCAATAATAATTAAACCAACCGCCACCTTTACGCATTTCTCGTTCAATGTTGCGAAAAGGATAGGTACCATCGGAGTACTGCCAATCATGCAAGCTTAACCCAACTAATTCAGGTTTATAAGGTTGCAACAAAATCTCACCATCGAGTGCACTTACCCAAAAATAGCCATTATCGCTGTAGGTTGAGTGCCTTAGCGCTTCCATGGCATACTTTTTTGCTTCTTCATCTGAGAGTTGGCCGGTTAAGCTAAGGTCATAAAAATAGCTGACCATACCTAACGCTGATTCGGTGAGGTGTTTTGATTGTGACTTTTTTTCATTTTCCAAACTACCTGAAAAGGAAATATAAAAGAATAATAGAAAAGCAATGAGACCTGTAAAGATCACTGCAGATAAACAAATCAACTTCTTTTGGATTGGCAAGTGGTATGATTTTGCTGAAATATTATTCATCAGAACACCATGTCGTAATTTTAAATGAGAAACATTTTATTAGCGTCAGACGGTTATGAATATATCGTTTAGAGATAAAATAGCGGAAATGAAATATTTAAGAGGCAGATTAATACATTTTCTAATTAAGCAAGAACGCGATTTCGGCCTGCCGTTTTCGCTTCATACAATTTCATATCCGCTCGTTTTAATGTGTTGTCAAAACTATCGTCTATAAGGTTATTGTGCAATGCAACGCCTGCACTTAATGTGACGCTAAACTCATTCTCGTCATTTATAAAACATATTTCAGATACTTGATGACGGATCATCTCTGCCATATCAACCGCAGACATTTCATTTTCAAAGAAACCAATGAGGACAAACTCCTCCCCACCGTAACGCATACAGTAATGACGTTGTTTTGCATTTTGGCGCATTATCTTAGCTACTTTTTTAAGTACTTTGTCGCCGTTGTCATGGCCATGTATATCATTGATAGATTTAAAATGATCAAGGTCGATGAATATTGCAGTAAGATGGTGATCAGTGAGTTTGTTATGATTCAATAGCGCTGGTGAGATCTCTTTTAAGAAACGTTTTGTATACAGATTTGTGAGTGAATCTCGTACCGATAATTCACTTAACTGATGTACAAAATAGTTAATGATGAGAATAATCGTAAAGATAAAAATGAGGAAACCAAGGAGTAAGACGCCAGAGGTTCTCAATACCGCCCAGAAAATATTCGATTTCATATCATCAAGGTATAAGCCAGTACCAATTAACCAATCCCAAGCAGCATAGTGGGACACGTAAGATATTTTAGGAAACTCTTCTGAGCTATTTTTCTTAGGCCAAGTATAAGAAACCCAGCCTCCGCCATTTCTGGCTTCTCGGTCAAATTCTTTAAAAATATATTTGCCAGTACTATCGGCCCAGTTTGACATATTCAGACCGACTAAATTAGGCATGTAAGGCTGGATAAGAATTTTACCTTTACTATCGTTGATCCAGAAATAACCATCATCGCCATACGTCGCTGATTCCAGCGTACGCATCGCCATTTGTTGTGCTTCAGCAGTCGATAACTTTGCAGATAATTCTAATTGATGAAAATGTTGGATAATACCAAGCGCGGATTCAATGAAGTTTTTAGACTGCGCTTTTTTCTCTTCCTCTAAACTGGTTGAAAAAGAGTGATAGAAAAATAATACAAACGCCACTATCCCGATAATAATCATTACTGACAGGCCAACCAATTTATTTTGGAGGGGCAGTCGGTACGACTTTGGAGATAGATTCTGCATTGTTACTCCGAATAAAGAAAAATAGGCTGATTTGATATCTGTACGTCAGATAAACCAGCAAGGATTATATACGGTTATATGCTTGCTGGCGCGGTTTATTCTTATTAACTTAGCGATTTAACTCTTGAAGTTAACTATGACGTAAACGTAAGGCGCAGAGCTGAAAAAGTGCACTGCTATGCGCTGTATTATTCGTACTATGCTGACATGATATTAATAATTGTCGCATCAGTGTTAACCATACCACTTGTGACTAACATGCCGATATTACGGATACTGCTTTCAATATCATGGGCAATAATGCCTTGATCAAACGCTTGGGTATCATTCATTGCGAGCATAAAGGCGGTGACAGCGCTGCTGGTCGAGGTTTTCACTTTCATCGCGCAGGTTGATTTTGCGCCATCACATACCATGCCAGAGCAGTCACTTAATACATTCTGGATTGCGTAACATGATTGTTCATAATTGCCACCTGCAAGGTAAACCATAGCCATCGCAGCTGACGCACTGGTTACTGTGTTGCCACAAAATGCCGATAGTGGTGGATAATGTTGCTTAATATAAATAGCCCCAAGATGACTTAAAATAAGTGCTCGCGCTAATTGTTCATCACTGGCCTGATAATGCTTAGCTATCATCTCGACAGGCACTGTTGCGGCGATACCTTGATTACCGCTGCCGTAATTACTCATTGCAGGCAATGTAGCACCACCCATACGAGCATCGGATGCAGCTGACGTACGCATAATAATGGTATTATTTAGGTCTGCAGTCATAAAACCGCTTTTGATATTCTTGTCTATGGTTCGGCCTACTTGTAGACCATAGGCGTTATTTAACCCTTCATCTGCTAAGTTTGAGTTTAACTTCGCTGCGTCTAGAATAAAGTCGATATCGGCAAAGTTAGCCCCCATTGCATAATCATAGATGCCTTGGATAGTGATATCGAGATCATCGCAGATATTACTGGTGCTTAGGGGTGAGCAGCTGTTATTGCTGAATACTAATTTACCGTTTAGTGTTGTCTTAGTTATTTGCGTATGACCACCACTGATCTCTACAACGGCAATATAATCTCGACATTTAGCTTCGACATGGCAGTAAATAAATTCTTTTGAGTCAGTACGGTTAACCATAACCTTGCCCGCATCGATCAAGGCTTGTGCTTTTGCGACTTGCGGTGGGGTGATTTGAGCTAAGACTTCTAATCCTGCATCTGGATCGCCAGCAATAGCACCGACTGCTGCTGCAATGGCTAAACCGATTTTGCCAGTGCCGGGTACAAATACACCCATAGAATTCTTGTATAGATTATCTGAAACGTGAACAGAGATCTGTTCAGGTGTTGCTGGTAGCATACTTGCTGCAACCGCTGAGGCATATGCGGCCGAGATTGGTTCTGTACAGCCTAATGCGGGTTTAACAAACGTATTAAGGAGTTGTTTATATTGCTGCCACTGATGATTCATTCGCTATCCCTCATTGGTGCTGAAAAATCATCTCAGCAACACATTATATGACGTTAGTAGACGTTTATTTACGCTTCTTTACGTTGATGGTATTACTGTACGCCTATGTATGGAGAATATTTTTTCTTATATAGAAGATTATTCATCCTTAAATAGAATGATATTTCCTTATTTAACCTCTAGCCCCACTATTTGCGGTGTTGATCACACCTTTTTCGAATTGGTTATCTGTTATTTTCTTAATAAGGGAGAAATATTTCTTGTGTATATTTTACCCTGTTCCCCTGATTGTTTGCTGCCATACATACTCCTATGTTGTTATTATTTTACTGATGACGCACAATATAGACTTCATTTTTAAGCTGATGATAGACCATGGATTTAAAAGCATTATTAACCATTTCCGTTGCAGATAAAGTGTTTGCTAACCCTAAGCGGATCCTGTTGTTACAACAGATACAAGCCTGTGGTTCGATTAGTCAGGGTGCTAAATTTGCAGGTATTAGTTACAAAACGGCGTGGGATTCAGTTAAAGATATGAATACCCGCTTGCCTGAACCCGTTGTGCACAGTGAAAAGGGTGGCAAAGGCGGGGGCGGAGCTAAGTTGACCGTCTTTGGTGAACGTTTATTGCAAATGTACGCACTGACTGACCAAATGCAGGATATGGTATTAGAAGCCTTACAAGATCAAGCTATTCCGATGAACAGTTTATTGGATGTGATGGGGCATTTGTCATTGAAAACCAGTGCTAGGAATCAATTGTCTGGCACGATCATTTCGTTAGACCATGGGCGAAATGAAAGTGGGATGGCATCAGATAATCTAAATACAGATATTCAAGTTGCCCTTGCCAATGGCTTAATTTTGAATGCGACCGTGACTCAAAGTAGTTGCGCGCGTTTGTCCTTAGCGGTTGATAAACCCATTTTATTATTATTTAAAGCGCCAGCAGTCAGTATCGCGATTGATAAGACTGCGGATGAAAGCAGTAATCAAGTATTGGGTGTGGTGCATGAGATCCACAGTAATAGCCAGACGACAGAAGTCGGTTTAGCCATTATTGACGAGCGGGTTATAGCTAAAAATACTACGCCACAAATGATATATGCTTCGATTGATACACAATTAGCCAACCAACTTAACCTTGTTGTTGGTGGCCAGTATTATGCGGTGTTTTCATCCAGCCAAACAATTGTAGCTTGTATGAGTTAAGTTGTTGTTTATAATTTGATTTAACGCCAATCTAACCAATAGCGGTAGTCGATTCTTTCTGCGTTGTCCAAGGTAGTTAGATACTGGTCACTGGGCTGGTCTGAGCATTGCACTGGAATAAATTCAGGTTCAGCCCAGCCTGTCATTCCACCCATGTAATCACGACTAAATCCCCAATTTCCGCAAGACAGTAATTGGTCGTAGCCTTGTTCTCGTTGGCACACCACACAAGTTTCAAATGTGACTCTTATGTCTTCACCTTCAGTACCGTAAGCATCAGATACGTAGGGCGTATCATAAATGGCTACCGATGAAGCACGCATCACTGACTGTGCCCAGGGTTTATCTTGATTATCTTTTGGGGTTTTATGCATACCATGGCCATGTTCTAAAGTGTGGTTATCATAAAAGGGAAGGGCAAAGGTATTTGGAATATCAATTTGGACTGGGAGTTCATGAATGAGGTTTTTAAGATTGGTTTGGCGTAATTGAATGATGCGATAACGTTGACAGTTCGCAATGTTTTTACCTTTTTCAAAACCGTTATTGTTAGCGAAAAAATGAATTTCGATACCAACGCCAGTGGCATTATCACGCGCTTGATATGCAGCGTTGTCACCACTATCATGATACCAATGTTGAGAAAATGCTAAAATACCAATAGATTCCTGAGTAAGTTTGGGTTTTGGTGAGCTGACTGGACATACCTTATTAAGCAATAATTCATTATCAGGAACTAGCTCATTGGCATGGAGTAAGTCACCATGCCATAAATTTACCAGTAGAATTAAGGGCTTTAAAGAAATGTCCATTTAAGCACTCCATTGCTGTTTTTAGGGGATGACTTTAGACTTCAAATCCATATACGACGTTGCTTCAATGCCTTGATCATTTACCAGTAACCCAGTGTTTAAGCGTAAATTATAATTTTTCATATCTTTCAGCTCCTGCGGAACTTCTTGACCGCTGAGTTCTGCTGCTGTAACCAAGGGGGTAAAGGCTTTGCTGTAATCGATTGATAGACTGTAAATGCCTGTTGCTGTAATTGGCTTATCACCCAGTTTAATTGCTATTTTTTCAGCTTTATCACCATTGAAAATAACCATATGTTCTTTATGCATGATTAACTTCGGATTAGTCCCCGGTAGTGGTGCAAGTGGGATTAACGATGACAGTTCCACGACTTTACCGTTTGCAGGTAATTTAACGTCTGCTAGTTCAGGTCTAAAAGTTGCAATAATATTAAATAACGTCCGAGGATCACTAGCTGACAAACTAATGAGTGCATCTAAGTTTTTGATAGCCACCTCAGCTTGGCTTTCATCTAAGCTGTAATCAATCACAGCGCCTGAAACACCTTTAATTCCATTAGCCATCGCCGTCATCATGCCAAGCATAATGGGATTATTTTGTTTAACTGCCGATTGCATCTGCTGTAATGGCGGACAAGTATAATTCGGTTGTTGTAATTCAGTCCAAATATTACTGATTGCTGGTGCTAAACTGCTAATATCGATACCAATACCTAGGGCTAAAACAGTATTGTTTAGATCGCTGACGTATTCAGGAATAAACCCTGTCAGCTGTGTTAAGGCTGCTAATATAGTTTGATTGTTACTTTCGACCACCATCGACATATCGAATGTTGTATTATCGTCATTAATATCAAATTGATTGAATCCAAATACTGTACGTGGCCAGTTACTGGCAATACTCGTTAGCTCTGCTTTACATTGAGGCTGCTGGTAAACTTGCAGGTAGTCTTGTTCCTGTAATGTCATTAGCTTAGCAATATGTTGACCAAGTAAACTCTCGTTAGGTGAAGTGAATGCTTGAACTAGTGCTTGATGGTTTATATAGCTGATTGCGTCTTTGGTAAAGCCGTGCTTGCTAATAATATCATTGAGTAGGTTTGAGTGTGCTAAAGCGTTTTCTACCGGCGTTATTCCCAGTGTATTTTCTAGTAATAATGGTTCGTTTAAACTGCTATTAAACGTGATGGTTAAGATATTGTTGTGCTGACTAATTATCAACTCTAGCTGCTCAGCGTCTATTTCTTCTGAGAGTTTGTAGGCACGATAATCACGTTGTTTTATTTTTCGTTGCTCATGGGTAAATCCACTTTCAGCTTCTGCTTTATCTAATAATGCCCATATTGCATCAGGGTTGATCACATCTATTTTGAATACAGGAACAATCCCTAAAGTGTAGAGGTAACCCTGTATTTCCTCTGCAATGCCAAATGTAGTCATAAATGCGTCGGCGTTTTGCATATTCTGCAGATAAGTCTGGGTTAAGCTAAGGAAGAAATTGACCTTGGTGTTCGTCGGATCATAACTCTCACTGCCGTATAAAGACTTCATTATTTCATCTGGTGGTACACTATAAGTATCAGTTATCGAGTTGATGTAAGTTTTGATGGGGAAGGGGGTTAGTTGACCGGAGAAAACTGCCGTATTTTCCGGAATATAATTTAATACCGTGTATTCACCTGATGTTGTGTCTTGTGTGAGTAAATAGCCACCTGCCGCGACTGCTGTAATTAAAGCACCAGCAATTAAAATCCGTTTCATCGTATTCATCCATATTATATTTTGTTATTTACAGTATGGTATATTTACACCTTTTTCGTTATTCGGTTTGGTTTTTTATCGAAAATCCAAATGATTAACACAAGCTTATTATAAATTAGTGATCACTGACTTATGGTGTATTTCATAGGCTACTTTGGCGCACCATTTATTCAGAACGAAAAATGCCTATTAGCAGTGACTATTTTAGCTCACTTCATAATAGGCATTTTGTATGTCTGATTTTGTAGATTAAGCCGTAGCTTGTTCTGCTTGGCTTTCTACTGATTCAGATTTTGATTTTAGCAATCGACTGGTGATAGTACCTGCCGTCATCGCACCACTAACATTCAGTGCAGTACGTGCCATATCGATTAATGGTTCAATTGAAATAAGTAATGCAGCAATCGTTACAGGCAAGCCCATCGCTGGTAATACGATAAGCGCAGCAAATGTAGCACCACCACCCACACCGGCAATACCAAATGAACTGACAATGATAATAGCGACAAGTGATAAGATGAAGCTAAAGTCCATAGGGTCAATACCGACACTTGGCGCTACCATTACCGCTAACATCGCAGGGTAGATACCCGCACAGCCATTTTGACCAATCGTTGCACCAAATGATGCTGACAAGTTTGCAATCGCTGGTGGTACGTTTAGCTTGTTGATTTGTGCTTCTACGTTTAATGGGATTGTTGCAGCGCTGCTACGTGAGCTAAACGCAAACGTCAGTACAGGCCAGATTTTCTTGAAGAACTCTGTTGGTTTAACGCCAACAAATGAAACCAAGATACCGTGTACAACAAACATTAATAAGATAGCAACGTAAGATGCAACGATGAAACCAAGCAGGTTTAGAATATCGCTGGCACTTGAAGTCGCCACTACTTTCATCATTAATGCAGCAATACCATAAGGTGTGATCGCCATGATCATTTTCACTAAGCGCATGACAATCGCTTGTGATGCGTCAACAAAAGTATGGATTGGTTTGGCTAGCTCGGCATTTTCAGCACTGACTTTAAGCGCGGCAATACCCACTAGAATACCAAAGATCACCACTGCAATAATCGACGTTGAACGCGAACCAGCTAAATCAGCAAATGGGTTGGTTGGGATAAAGCTCACTAACATTTGTGGAATGCTTAAATCGCTTACTAGCCCTGCACGTGATTCGATAACAGTTACACGCGCTGCTTCACGAGCACCTTCGGTAAGGCCTTCAGCTGACAATCCAAATAGTTGCGCAATACCAATACCAACAAGTGCAGATATCATAGTGGTAAATAGTAATACACCTATGGTTAACCCACTGATTTTACCCAATGAACCCGAACGTTCTAGTTTAACAACCGCAGAGATCATTGATACTAATACTAATGGCATGATCACCATTTTTAATAAACCGACGTAACCTTTACCAACAACATTCACCCACTCTAGCGTATCTTTAATGATGTTGCTGCCTTCACCATAACCTACTTGCATAAGTAGACCGAGTGCACTACCGGATACTAAACCGAGTAATACCAGACGTGAAAGGGTATGGCCCTTACGTTGTTGGCCATTTAATAAAAAGAGTATGATACCAAACACCGCTAAGTTAGCGGTAACTGCTAATGACATGATCAATTCCTATGAGCTGTATATGATTATTGCAACTGCCTTGTCTCAATAATTTAAGCTATTTAATTACAGTGGGTTATATTTATTTCAGCAGATTACACTAGCGCCAATATTACCTAAAGGAATTAAAATTTATTAGTTATTACCTTTTGGAATATAATTGTATTTTTAAATATATTTTTAGTTTAAATATCTTTATGGATTTTTATGCTTGGTGTTAATGGTTTGAACTTACGACTAAAATAGCTGTAAAAAAGCCATGGCGAAGGTGATTCGTCATGGCTATAGCTGGCTGGGAGCTAGTAACTTATTTTAGAACCCAACCGTGATACCGGTAAAGCTGGATGATAATTGTTTTATCATTTGGCCACCACCGGCGATTTATTGATGGTTATGGTATTTACTAACTAATCGCGACTGAGAGACTAAGTAGTATCATTATCAACGCAGAAATCATGCCTATTAGTGGCAGGGTAAATTTAAGCCATGATGAATAACCCACACGTCCAATGGCCAGTGCGCCCATTACTACACCTGATGTTGGTGTAATGATATTTGGTAAACCTGATGCAGACTGATAAGCGGTAACAACTAACTCTCGACCAACACCTGCGAAGTCTGCCAACGGTGCCATGATCGGCATTGTTAATACAGCAAGGCCAGAAGAAGACGGTACGATCAAACACAGTACGACTTCAATCCAATAAATGGCATTAATGAAGGCGATATCGCTTAAACCACCGAGTAAACCTTCGGCAAAGTTTAAAATGGTATGGGTAATATTACCGTTATCCATCACAACCACTAAACCGCGCGCGATAGCGATGATTAAGGCAACACCTAATAGATCTCGTGCGCCTGTAATGAAACTATCCGTTAGTTCACTTTCTGATAAACGACCAACAATACCACAGACAATACTTGCACCAATAAAGAGTGCTGATAATTCAGCCATCCACCAACCTGCAGCCGATACACCCCAAACCATAGTTGCAAAAGATACCGCGAAAATAGCTAATACCGCTTTGCGTGTACCTGTTAGCGTCACTGTTTGTTGGTCTTGACTGTGTAAAAAGTGTTGCTCATTATCCGCTTTTTGATGGAATACTAAGGATGCAGACGGGTCTTGCTTTACTTTCTCCGCATAACGCATGACATAAATAACACAAAGTAGCCAACCTAATACCAAAATAATAGCGCGTAATGCAAAGCCTTCCATGAAGTTTATTTCTGCTGCATTAGAAGCGATAACTGTCGCAAAAGGATTAATAGTGGAACCTAAACAACCAATACCTGCACCGATCATAATTATTGCGACACCAACAATACTGTCATAACCTGCGGCAATCATTACCGGGATCAATAAGGTATAAAATGGCAATGTTTCTTCAGCCATACCATAAACAGTACCGCCCATGGCAAATAATCCCATTAAGATGGGTATCATCCATTTTTCACGACCATCAAGCCGTTGCATCGTTGCTGCTATACCCGCATCAATCGCACCTGTTCGTGTGACTACTGCAATAAAACCACCAATGATCAAAACAAATAACGCGACATCGACTGCACGAGCTGCATAACTTGATGGATCGTAGAAGCCTTGAACGGGAGCCATTAATACTTCAACAATACCTTGTGGATTAGCTTCGACAGTTTGGTATGAACCGACTTGCGGCACTTTTTTACCCAAGGTGTCATTCATTGCCATCTGGTATTTACCTGCTGGGATCACCCAGGTCAGCGCAGCCATTAATACAGTGAGCAAAAATAAGATCGTATAAGTAGAGGGAAATTTAAGTTTCATTACTGGTATATCCTTATATTAAGCCACGAAATGCATGATGTCAGTTACAGACATATTTGCTAAGCCCATTTTTTCGAGGGTGCGTCCTGCAGTAAAATAATCAG
>Ga0209292_1004770_pt1 | contig 14141 bp, 10 predicted proteins | sample GOMGulsemesocosm_2_FD_184634 | JGI IMG/M metagenome (GOLD analysis project Ga0209292, IMG submission 184634) | Methane-oxidizing microbial communities from mesocosms in the Gulf of Mexico - GOM9C Gulf of Mexico (SPAdes) (version 2) | ecosystem: Environmental > Aquatic > Marine > Cold seeps... | reverse complement strand
CGAAGTTTATGCTACCGAAGGCGGCATGACGACAGAACGTTACGTTAAATACTACGAAGAAAAAGCCAAAGGTGGTGTTGGCCTTTCGATTTGTGGTGGCTCGAGTGTGGTCTCTATCGACAGCCCACAAGGTTGGTGGAAATCGGTTAACTTATCAACCGATCGCATTATCCCGCATTTTCAAAATTTAGCCGATGCAGTGCACAAGCACGGCGGCAAAATTATGATCCAAATTACCCACATGGGGCGTCGTTCTCGTTGGGATGGCGGTAACTGGAGTACTTTAGTTAGCCCAAGTGGTATTCGCGAGCCGGTTCACCGCGCGACGTGTAAAACCATTGAAGTTGAAGAAATGCACCGGATTATTGGTGACTACGCCAAAGCCGCAGGTCGTGCTAAAGCCGGTGGTCTTGACGGTGTCGAGTTATCTGCAGTGCACCAACATTTGATTGACCAGTTCTGGAGCCCCCGTGTAAACCAGCGTGATGACGAATACGGCGGTAGCTTCGAAAACCGCATGCGTTTTGGTATGGAAGTACTAAAAGCTGTTCGTGAAGAAGTTGGGCGTGATTTTGTGGTCGGTTTACGTATTTGTGGTGATGAATTCCACCCTGATGGCCTTAACCACGACGACATGAAAAAAATCGCAGCGTATTACGATGACACTGGTTTGATTGATTTCTTCAGCGTTATTGGCTCGGGTTGTGATACCCATAATACATTAGCTAACGTTATTCCTAACATGAGCTACCCACCTGAACCTTTCTTGCACTTAGCGGCTGGGATTAAAGAAGTAGTTAATGTGCCAGTAATGCATGCGCAAAATATTAAAGATCCAACGCAGGCGCAGCGTATTTTAGAAAGTGGTTATGTTGATTTTGTTGGGATGACGCGTGCGCATATCGCCGATCCTCACTTAATCACCAAAATTAAACTCAATCAGGTTGATCAAATCAAGCAATGTGTTGGTGCCAACTATTGTATCGATCGCCAGTATCAGGGTTTAGATGTGTTATGTATTCAAAATGCGGCAACGTCGCGTGAATCAACAATGCCACACATCATTGAAAAAACTACGGGTCCAGTTCGTAAAGTTGTGATCGTCGGTGGTGGCCCTGCGGGCATGGAATCGGCTCGAGTTTGTGCTGAACGTGGCCATGAAGTTATTCTTATTGAAAAGAATCCAGAGCTTGGTGGTCAAATCACCATTGCATCTAAAGCGCCACAGCGTGACCAAATTGCTGGTATAACCCGTTGGTTTGCGATGGAATTAGATCGTTTAGGTGTTGATTTACGTCTTAATACCGCGGCTGATGAAGCAATGATCCGTGACCTGAAGGCCGATGTTGTTATTTTAGCCGTTGGTGGCCAACCATTCTTAGCGCAAAACCCGCATTGGGGCGTTGAAGAAGGGCTAGTCGTTAGCACGTGGGACATTTTGAGTGGCAAGGTTGCACCTGGCAAAAACGTACTGGTTTATGACACTATCTGTGAATTTAGTGGCTTGTCAGCAGCTGATTTCTTAGCGCAGAATGGCTCACTGGTTGAAATGGTTACCGATGATATAAAGCCGGGCGCTGCCGTTGGTGGTACTACTTTCCCGACTTACTATCGCAGCCTGTACGAAAAAGATGTGATCATGACATCTGACATGATCCTCGAAAAAGTCTACCGTGAAGGTGACAAGATGGTTGCTGTGCTTGAGAACGAATACACAGGCCAGCAAGAAGAGCGAGTGGTTGATCAGGTTGTGATCGAAAATGGTGTGCGTCCAGACGAGCAAATATACCTACAGCTAAAGCAAGATTCACGTAACAAAGGCCAGATCGATATCGAAGCGTTGTATGCGGCACAGCCACAACCTGCGCTGAGTGAAGCGGGCGATGGTTATTTGTTGTATCGAATTGGTGATTGCGTATCACAACGTAATACGCATGCGGCAATTTATGATGCGTTACGCTTGTGTAAGGACTTTTAACTTCTAGTCTTCAGGTGCCGTTTTCAGGTGCCGACTTCTGGTGTTCGCTATAACTTGTAGCGAACACCAGCTCTATTTTTAATAATTAGGATTCGCTATGTCCTCTTCCGAATTTCTTGCCCAGTTTATCCCCGTTCTCGTTGCACTTGCGTTATTACTAACGATAGTTGGTGCGTTGCGCCGGGTAGCACTGTGGCGTCAGGGGCAACCATCACCTGTCCATTGGGCTGGTTTGTTGGCCATTCCACGTCGTTACCTCAATGATCTGCATCATGTGGTTGCGCGTGATAAATATATGTCAAATACCCACGTTGCGACCGCTGGTGGTTTCGTGTTGTCGTCAATACTAATCATCTGTATTTATTTATTTAAAGTTCAATTGCAACTGCTGAGTTGGGCGTTATTGTTGTCGTCATTGCTGATGTTTGTTGGCAGTATCTTTGTGATGATCCGCCGTCGTAATCCGCCGCCTAATCTGTCGCTGGGTAAATGGCAGCGTTTACCAAAAAGCATCATGGCATTTTCAGCAACCTTTTTTGTGCTGACCTTGCCAGCGACCGGTATTTTACCGAGCGACACTGGCGGTTGGTTATTAACCCTAGTATTAGTTGCTGGCATTATCTGGGGCATTGGCGAAATGTTTTTCGGCATGACTTGGGGTGGTCCGATGAAGCACGCCTTTGCTGGGGCGTTGCACCTTGGACTTCACCGTCGTCAAGAACGTTTTGGCGGTGGTCGTTCAACGGGTTTAAAAGCGATTGATTTGTCAGCAGACAAATTAGGGGTAGAAAAACCAGAAGATTTCAAATGGAATCAGTTGCTAGGCTTCGATGCTTGTGTTGAATGTGGCCGTTGTGAAAAAGCATGTCCGGCTTTTGCCGCTGGTCAGCCGCTTAATCCCAAAAAGCTAATTCAAGACATGGTTGTTGGTTTGGCGGGTGGCACAGATGCCAACTTTGCTGGCAGCCCTTATCCTGGTATTGAAGTGGGCACCCACAAAGGTGGCGCGATTATACCTATTGTTAACAGCCTAGTAGAAGAAGATACACTGTGGTCTTGTACGACGTGTCGTGCTTGTGTGCAGGAATGTCCGATGATGATCGAACATGTCGATGCTATTGTAGATATGCGCCGGTTCGAGACCCTTGAAAAAGGCCAAACGCCGGGCAAGGGCAGTGAGATATTAGAAAACTTTAGTGCCACTGACAATCCTAATGGTTTTGCACCATCAAGCCGAATGAACTGGGCAGCGGATCAAAACTTACGGGTATTTGGTCAAGAAGGTGTGACTCAAGCAGACGTCTTGTTATGGATTGGTGATGCCGCCTTTGATATGCGCAATCAGCGAACGTTGCGAGCGATGATTAAATTGTTGCGCGCTGCTAATGTCGATTTTGCCGTACTGGGTGATAGCGAATGTGACAGTGGTGATTTAGCCCGCCGTTTAGGTGACGAAGCAACCTTCCAGCGTTTAGCTAAAACTAATATTGCGACCATGGCTGCGTTTAATTTTAATTCAATTATTACGGCGGATCCTCATGCCTTTCATTGTCTTAAAAATGAATATCAGGAATTTGGTAGCGATTACGAAGTATTCCACCATACTGGCTACTTTGCACAGCTGGTTAAGCAAGGCAAACTGCAACTTGATCCAAGCAAAGATCTGTCACTGACTTATCATGATCCTTGTTACCTTGGTCGTTATAACGGCGAGTATGACGCACCCCGTTATCTGCTTGAGCAAATGGGCATTAAGATTAAGGAAATGGAACGTAGCCAGTCAACCGCACGTTGTTGTGGCGGCGGTGGCGGCGCACCAGTGACCGATATTCCGGGCAAGCAACGGATCCCAGACATGCGAATGGAAGACGCCAAAGAAACTAGCGCAGAAATTGTCGCGGTCGCTTGTCCACAATGTAGCCTGATGTTAGAGGGCGTGGTTGAGCCGCGACCACAGGTTAAAGACATTGCTGAGCTATTATTAGATGCCTTAATCGAGACACCGCTAGATGAAAAATCTAATGACTTGGCCAAGGAGATTATCTAATGAGTGATATTTTTAGACGGGACCCAAGAGCAGAGTGGATTGCCCGTAACCGACTTCACCCGCTGTACCAAGCCATACAGCAAGGACCTGTTTACGGGCCTAGTGGTCTGTTACGTAAAAATCTGCACGGCATTGGTTTTATCGGTCCTAATGGCCTTAAACGTATTGATCGTTCAGGTGACTCTAGCGGTGAAATGTCTGGGCGTCGCGGTGGTGGTCAAGCACAAGCTGCGGTTGTGTTGCCGTTGCATCAGGTTAGCGAGCCAGACTTTACTATTGTGGTGGCGCTGGATCTCGTATCGGGTCGCCTTAATGGTCATGACAAAGATACCTTGGGCTTGGCTCAGCAATTGGCGAATCGAGATGGCGCTAACGGCGCGGTTATAGCACTGGCCTTTGGTGAGTTAAAAGACGATACGCTCGGCGAAGCGGGCGTTGATCGTTTGATCCACTTAAGCGATGATCAATATAACGATTATGATCCTGAGCAACGTTGCAGTGATTTAAGCGCGATTGTCGAACACTTTAATCCACAATATGTTTTGTTGCCAGACAGTATTAACGGTGGCGGCGATCTCGGTCGACGCTTGGCGGCGAAGCTGAGCTTGCGACCTGCTTGTGGTGTCTGGAAAGTCGATAACGACTCAATTGTCTGTCGTGGTAGTGCCGGAAAGAGCGATATTACCCGGCCGCTATCACGCTTGCTGTTGGTGATGGAAGAATGTAGTGAACCCGTTAGCGAAACGCGCCATGAACAACTGGCGCTAACAGTAGAGTCGGACCGCGCGGTTTCTAAGATCGTTGATCATGGTAATGTCAAGGTTGATCCTAATGCGATCCCACTTGGCGAGGCCGGATTTATTCTGTCTGGCGGTAATGGTATTGCAGATTGGTCTGGCTTCCATAACGCTGCAACAGTCTTGGGTGCAACCGAAGGCGCAAGCCGAGTAGCGGTTGATGATGGCTTTATGCCACGTACTCGTCAGGTTGGCGCAACGGGTACTTGGGTCACCGCACAGGTCTATATTGCAGTTGGGATCTCCGGTGCTATCCAGCACATGCAGGGCATTGGTCAATGTGACAAAGTGGTTGCGATTAATACCGATGAAGGTTGTGACATGGTCAAACGTGCTGATTTGAGCGCCATTGGCGATAGCAGTGAAATATTAGCTAATTTGATTGGCTTGGTTGAGCAACATAAAGCGGGAGCAAGCAAAGATGTCGCATAATAATTTAACCATGGTTTCGCTGGTTTCAGTTGGCGAACACCCAGCATCTGGTCGGCCACGTCGCGCTGAACAAGATGCCCGGGCAGTTGAGCTAGGCATGAAATTAGCGGGTGATGACTTGCAAACGCTTTATGCTGGTGCCGCTGATAATGAGCAAGCAACCGGAGCATTACGCAGCTACCTAGGCATGGGGTTAAGTCAAATTAAGGTGCTGGACTTGCCCGAGCAGGCAGATGCAATGCTCGGCTTGGTCGAATATTTCAAGGGCCATTTCGATAACCACTGTCCTGATATTATTTTGACTGGTGTGCGAGCCGAAAGTGGCGAATCATCAGGCATGATGCCTTATATGCTCGCCGAGCAATTAGGCATGACGGTTGTTAGTTCGATTGCCGATATATTGTCGATTGACCCAGAGGCGAAACAAGCCGAAGTGCTGCAAGCTTTGCCACGCGGTCAGCGCCGTAAGGTTAAGGTGAGTCTCCCCTTTGTTGCAAGCGTCGACATGGCAGCGCCTGAGCCACGTCAAAGTGCGTTTGGCCCAGCAAATCGCGGCGAGCTTAATGCCGAACAAGGACATAGTGAAGATGATGTCGAACGTTCAACGTGGCAAACGGCGCAAGCTAAAAAGCGTCCGAAACGACTTAAAATAGTTAAAGCTAAAACAGCTGCCGACCGTTTTAAAGCAGCGACAGCCAAAGCCGCTGGCGGAGGTGGTAAAGTGGTGCATGGAACTGAGGAATCAGCGCAAGCGATTTTCGATTTATTGCTTGAAGAGGGCATGTTGTAAGCTCATAATTTATACTTTTCCTGAATGTTATAGACTCAAGTCAATAAAGCCTGTGCTAATGTTTATTAGCCTCCAACACTTATGCTCTTTAATAAACATAAGCGTTGGAGGTTATCGCTTCACGTTATGGTGAATCATTGGGTTAATTTGAGGGTTACGTTTTGTGGAAAGTATATTTCGGGGTTTGTGTCATATTTTTAATGGCAAGTTTCAAGGTCGTATTTACAGATTTTAATATCTTGACTGTTGCTTATTTTGGAATATCAGCCGTCGCCATATTTGGATTACATGGCTATATATTTGATGTTAAACATTTCTCAGTAAAACTTTGGAAGCAATTCTTTCCTGTATGCCTTTTGTGGTTATCTGTCTGCATTGGCTGGATATTGCTCAGTGGCGCATTCGAGCAAGAGAAAGCTAGCGAACTGATCAAGGTATTTTTTATCTTATTGATTCTAGAGGTTCCGAAATTCATTGCGATATACCGATACACTTATTCTTGGGCAGCTGAGTCGGACGCTAGTGACGAGCCTGTTAACAAAAATAAAGAAAAGTGTTGGCACTGCACTAATCGTCTGTGTTTATGTGAAATAGCTGCCCAAAGAAATCATAAAGCTAGCCAAAGGGATCTTAATTATATTAACTTTTCAAAGAAAGACTGGGGCACCGCTTTGTTTGGATTACCTTTTTTTTGTGCGTCATTATTTATTATTCCTTTATCTTTTAGCGGCTCTGGCAGCCCTGGAGGCATGCCTTTTGGTTTAGGGCTGTGTGTTCTTCTGATGGGGCTACTTCTTGGAGCTTTGAGCTTTTCAGCGCTAACCTATGTTGGAGGGATCAAATTTAGCCGCCCATCAAAAATCCTCACCGATTGGTCTGGGTTTGTTATCCCTTTAAAAAGCAAAACATATCAATTTGACGAGTTTGAGACGATTGAAATCAAGCACCTTGTCACTCGTAGATCCAAAGGACGTAGGGGGCGTTATGAAGTTTCTTTACGATTTAAAAGCATAGAGCAGTTAAACGTTGAGCCTAAATCTAATATTAAGATAAAAAGTTATCTGATAAAAAATAAGAGTTTAGCAGCAGCGCATAAGCTCAGTGAATTAATGGGCCTTGATGTTACTGTAGAAGATAAGAAAATAAATACCTCCAAAAACGACACTCATAGCTATTATAAAAAAATCACACTTTGGGACACCAATAAGTAGAACTTTGGTGAAAAGTTGGACCCTCATAATTTTTAGACGGCTAAGCTGTTTTTCTATTGTGTCGTCTTTATACATCGATGGTCAACAAATCGGTTATTTCAGAGCTCCATTTGTTAATGCTTTTTGCTAGTGAAATTTTTGAATTTACTTCGCCAGAGTTCAAAAAATAACACGTTCTTCAGTAAGCTATAAAAACTTTGGAACCCCGAAAAGGGTGGCAGTTTTAATGATTGAGCCTTAGAGAATGAGACCTCTTGGTTAATTTGTCATTTTTCATCTTTGGTATACAATTTATACGTTCGTTGTTTGTGCTTGTTAACAACTCTGAGCTGTCAAAACTGGATTGATAAAGTTTAGTCCTTACAAAAATCCTTAAAACAAAGATAGTGAAATAAGTATACCTAAGACTTATTCAATTAATTTATGGAAGAATTATGAAAAAACAATTATTTGTACTAATGCTATTTAGCCTCTTCTTGAGCCTTAATGCAGTTGCCGCCAAGAAAACCATTCACTTGCCCAAAACGCTCCCTATTAAGGGCGGCACCATTGTCATGAGTACTTGTCCCGAGGGCATCAATGTTTGTCCGGCACATGATTATGCCGTGCGTGAAGTGACGGTAAAGAGTTTTGAGATGGGGCAAATTGAAATCACGCTCTCAATGTATGATGAATGTATAAAATACGGTGGCTGTCAAAGCGAGGTGTCTTCATGGAGCTATAAAAATAGAAAAGTTCAGCCGCCTTGTATTGAGGGCGAGCCTTGCCAACATCCTTTTGATGAAAACTGGGGCCGAGGTTTACGCCCTGCCATCAATGTTAGTTGGTTAGATGTGCAAATGTACATCAAGTGGATTAATAAAGAATCGGGCAATAACTATCGGCTGCCTACCTCTCAAGAGTGGGAGTATGCTGCTAGGGGAGGGCTAGATACCACTTACCCTTGGGGTAATGAGATGCAAAGTGGCCGCACCAATTGCGCCAATTGTGGCTCACCATGGAGCGGTAGTGGGACCTTGGAAGTGGCAAGGTTTGCGAAGAATCAATTTGGCTTGTATGACATGTTAGGCAATGTCAGTGAATGGACCTCAAGTTGCTTTCCTATTCGAAAAAAAGACAGCCAGGAATGCATGAAGTATATCTATCGAGGAGGGGCTTGGCACTGGGCCAGTAATGAACTTGACCCTAGTGGCGCAATCAATGCGATTAGGGATACTAAACGAACGAGGTTTGTTGGTTTTAGATTAGCGAGAGATAAACAATAAATTATCCAATAACCGCATAACACTTATTAATTAGCGTGTTATGCGGTTTAATTATGTAGCGGTATTAGCGTTACTAATTAGGAGCTAAAATAACGACTTTAATGGTTTGATATAATCGTCAGCTTTACGTGTCATATAGTAACCAGTAGCCACATTAACGACCGTATCGTCTAGGGTAAATGCAGAGCGATAATCATCAATGGTCGGTTGTGGTGATACTTTAATCGCAGTCAGCGACGCAATTTCTTCTTTGTAGTCGGCATCGCTAACGCAGATTTGTTCTAACGCTTGCAGCACAGACTCGGTACGATTGCCGACATCAATTAATAAATCTTTGGTTTTGTAACCTTTCTTTTTTAATGCTGCTTTATTGGTTTTGATCAATGTTTTAAAAGCGTCCCATCCCATATCAACGGTTAATGTTGGGCTTTCACAGGCGATCATTGTTTTGGCTAATTGCGCGGTGACTATTTGATCGGCATGACGCATCGCCTTTTTTTCTTTAACACCGGCAACAGCACTGGTGGCTGCTAAGGTAAAAACGAGTCCGATAACTAATTGTTTTTTCATAATTACATCCTTATTACTATCTAAAAAACAGTTCTTACTGCTATTTAAGATATGGGTAGTGGAGTTTAGAAGCGATAGTGTAAAAGAATGACTTAAAACAACTATTGAAAGTAACCTAATCATGAGCTTCCGTGCTTACATCCTATGACATACTGTTATAGGGTGTTTTCTAAATACTTTCTAATTGCACTATCAGTGAAGATATCCTCAAGTCCTTCACACCAACCAGCAGCAACGGTTAACGTGCCGTCAGTTAACTCAAGCGCTTTGTCTGAGCCTGCGACATTTTTAAAGATGACGATTTTTACCGCTTCGGCAATCGCTTCTTTACCCATATCGTCGGCACAAACATCATCTAAGGCACGCTGCACACGTTCGACACCTTGGTAGGTTAAGTCTGACAGTTGATTCGCGGTCGCAAATGTTTCCCAATCGGCATCGTAGCTAATATCGATATCGTGACGTGATTTAAGGTGGGCAGAGCTTTGTGGCATGGTTTCGTCTTGCAATTGCTTGATAATTTTCTTCTCTTTAAGTCCCATTTCTCTTCCTTTTTATATACTAATAAATCCACTCATTATTCGACTTAGTAGAAGACTAATTGAGCAGCAGAGATATTACCTTAGGGCAACCTTGCTTGCTGTTCAAGCTGAGCACTGAAATTTACATAAAATGAGATTTTTGTATCTCGAAAATCATACAAATCTAGCGCTTTAGTATTAGTAAGTCTGGTGCCGTTATATTAATTGTTGTAACGGAGGTAACCGTTAGCTACAAGCGCATTTTATGCAGCGAATAATTCGTGATCAAGATCACAATTATATGTCGGTAGCTTGGGTGGCTGTTGATTACTGATTGATAATCATTATCATTCCTAGGTTCGTATTTATGGGATAATATCGATGAAAAAATTTCGTCTTTCACTACTAGCTGTCGCCTGTGCTTCAGTACTTCTACCAATGAGTTTGTCGGCAACTGAACTGCAGGCCCCCTCGGGAAAAAAAACAGCCTCTTCGCTAGAAAATAACACCGAAGATCGTATCACTGTCTACGGCAGGCAAAACCAAGTGGTGATGAATTCAGGCTTAGCAACAAAATCTGATATGTCGCTAATGGAAACACCGGCGGCGGTCGTTATTGTTGATGAAGCACTGATACAAGCTCAGGGTGTTAATGATCTTCAAGGTTTGATCCGTAACATCAGTGGTGTGACGCAATCGGGTAATAACTATGGCATTGGCGATAACCTAGTTATTCGTGGCTTGGGTGCTAACTATACCTCTGATGGCATGTATGGCGGGGCAGGGCTGGGCAATAGCTTTAATCCGACCCGCTCGTTAACCAATGTCGAGTCGATGGAAGTACTTAAGGGCCCAGCAACAGGTCTGTATGGAATGGGCAGTGCTGGTGGTGTAATTAACCTGATTGAGAAGAAGCCACAATTTGAGAGTCGTCATGATCTTGGTCTTGAACTTGGTCAGTGGGACAGTCGAGCGCTGAGCGTTGATAGCACTGGCGCTCTAACCGAAAAATTAGCGTATCGTGTGGTGGCAAAATCGGCGCGTAGCGATGGTTATCGTGATATTGGCACCGACCGCGATGAAATTTATACATCACTAAAATATGCACTTGATGACAGACAAAACCTAACACTGTCAGCGGCGTACATTAAAGACGCCATCGCAGTTGATTCTATAGGTCACCCTATTCGCATATACAATGCAGCATCAGTGGCTGGTAAAACGGCAGGGCAAGCAGGTTGGCAAGACTTGATCAACGATCCTGATGGTAAAGGCATTGTACTTACCGATGCCCAGCGTCAACAGTTAGCTGATTCATTAGCTGCCGGTGATGGATTAACGCCTTTCGCCTTTGGTAATGCCGGTATTATCTCACCGATAGCCGATGATAACGAAGGCAAAGAGCTGAGATTTAAGCTAAGCCATGACATTGCGATTAACGACAATTTATTTTTGAATCAACAGTTACAATACCGTAATTATAAGTCAGGCTTTACCCGTCAAACTGGTGCGTATAATTATGTTTATTGGGATCGTAAAGGTACCGTCAATGCAAATCCTCGTGCACCATTGGTGGAAAACGGCGTGCTTTACCCATTTGCCGCTCGTCGTCAAGAATACCGTCAAGTTGCTGCTGATGAGAGCTCATGGCAGTACTTTGCTGATTTAAGATATGATTTTGAGCTGGGCGATATCGACCATGAATTGCTAGTTAACGCCAACTTTGAAAACCGTGATGTACGTTTGAAGCAATACTCAATTTATGATGCCGATAAAGTGATCAAGAACAAAGCTGGTGACGTGATCTACCAAGGGCAGCACCCTTATATTTATGATCTTCGTAATCCTAACTGGGGCAGTGGTAGCTTTGCCGATTATGATCCGCTGATGACGAGCAATTACAACAAGAAGGTTAGTGCATGGGGCGTTGGTCTGCAGCATGTCGCTTATTTCGATAATGGCTTCACAACCCGTGTTGGTATGGCATTTAATGAGATAAAGCAAAGTTATGAACATTTAGGTATCGATGCGCGATATCGTGCCAGCGCTGCCGACCCAACACCCGAGGCTGATACTACAGACAATGGAACTACCTATAACTTGGGTGTGACTTACATGCCGGTTGAGGATCTTTCTTTATTTGTTAATTACTCTAAAGGCCGTACTGCATACGGTATATTAAGCAGTGTGAAAGGCGATGGCTCTGACCGCCAAGATTCAGAATCTGTTAGTTCTGATTTTGGGGTACGTTACAAGGCATTTGATGATCAGATGTTAACGTCACTAGTATTCTTTAAGAGTTCACGCACCAACTTACGTTATACTAATCCTGATTATGATGAAGGTGTTACAGGCCCTGAGGTAGCTCAATATTATTACAACGGTAAAGATGAAACGACCGGGGTAGAATTAGACATCAATGCTCACTTAAATGAACAGTGGATGGTCAACGTCAACGGTACTTATCAAGACGCTCGTAATAAGCAAAACCCAAATAGCAGTAGCTTTGATACTCGTCAAAAAGGCGTGCCTTATGTTACGGCAAGTACTTGGGTCACCTATAGTGCTCAACTGAGTGCATTACCGAGCCCTGTTGATATTAGCTTAGGTGTAAAATATGTTGATAATCGCAGCACTAACTCAACCAGTTTCGGCATTCCTGATGGTCACGTACCAAGTTATACTGTGTTTGATTCGGCCATTAGCTATCAAGCTGACAACTGGAAGTTACAGCTCAACATTAATAACCTCTTTAATGAAGCTTACTACAACAAGGCAATGTTCTTAGGCGGGATGCCCGGCGAAGAGCGTAATGCTAAGTTGACCTTTAACTATCAGTTATAAGGATTTTTGCTAGGTGTCTTAGGTAAGACAATTGGCATTAATACAATAAAAAACGCAGCTTTAGGGCTGCGTTTTTGTTTTGTTCTCAGTAATAAAATGACGTGAATTTATTGGTGATAATCAAGGTATAGCTACTGCTGGCACAGATATTATAACTCGTACCAGAACCCTTAATTTACTTAACTCCAACAGCTTTACGCCTTGAAATGACTAATGCTCAAAAGTGCTAGCGGTAACTAATTTCTAGCACGATACTGCCTTGTTCAACCGCTTCCATTACTGATATGTGTGGCATTTGCGAAAACTGTTCAGCATATTCCCACAAACCCAATTTATTATCGGGTAGTTTTTTAGCAAACCTATAGATTCCAGAGTCTTTAGTCATCTGAAATTTCGGTAATGCCTTTTTATAAAAACTGATAACATTTTCCAGAGTGTCATTGACCATGAATGTGGCAACAGGCAGAGTTTTTTTATTATTTAAAACCATTCCTTCGGGATAATGTATTTTTATTTTTGCACCTTGATAAATAGGCAGAGTTATATCCGATACATCGCCACTTTGCTGCCCTAAGGCGTTTGCTAAATCATTAGCTAATTTCTCATAGTTTTGTTGAAAATCTTCAGGGGATTGCAACTCATCAGAATCATCTTCCTCATCGAACTGTGTTGCGCACATTTCAAATTTTGGTGACAATTTAGAAAGTGACTGAGTGATTTTTTGCTCGAAACATTGCTCAAGCTTTTTCTCATCAGAGGCGTAATTGTCAAAACAGTGATGCATTCCTTGCTTGTAAGTCTTTAAAATAGTGTTTTGAGGGACATCAAGGCAGGCAGACATCTGTGAGAGCGCCCCTGAGGTTTTTAATTCATTAACGAACGAGTCAACAACTGGACCATATTGTGATGCGCCTACACCGAAACTAACCATCATTATCAAGCTTATTTTACTTACCATTTTCATTATTCAGTGTCCTACATGTGAGGTTAATATAAGCAAAGTATATACTTACTTACTGAATAATTTATTAATAAGCGAATTAACGGATGTAGCTGGTAGTGATGTAACTAGTTGTAAAATGGTCTGTTTATTTTCATTTTTTATACGGGAAATAAATTTAACAAAATCGAAAGTAACGAATCGAATTTTTTATTAAACCTTAGCCGTTTTGTTAATGCAGCACTTGCTGTGTTTCGTTTAGCCATGCTTCGGTTGCTTCTAAAGACTCAAGGCAGTTTTCGCACATTGGATATCGTTGACTAAAAACCAACAGGGGATTAAGTGTCATGGTAAGGGCGTGAGTCACCATAGTTCGAAACGAGGGTGATAATGAGTCTTTATCTAGCGTGGTGAGCGCCCATTGATAGGGTAGAGAAAGATAGCGCAAAGCGGCTTTGTCCTGACCTTGAGCTTCAAATAACGCTGATAACTTATGCAGGCTATCAATCCATGCGATTAGTAACTGAAAATTTTCATTGTCACTAGCCCATTCTAATTCGATTTGATCAATGGCATTAAAATAATACTGTTCGGCATCGAGCCAGCGATACTGTACCGCACAGGCATCACCATGGTTGATAAAATCTTGCCACATTAGCTTCTAGACTCCGAGTAATTAATATTAAACCTATTTGTAACTGATAATCATTATCATGTAAAGCGATTTTTATCAGGAGGTATCTTGG
>Ga0209292_1004769_pt1 | contig 14147 bp, 9 predicted proteins | sample GOMGulsemesocosm_2_FD_184634 | JGI IMG/M metagenome (GOLD analysis project Ga0209292, IMG submission 184634) | Methane-oxidizing microbial communities from mesocosms in the Gulf of Mexico - GOM9C Gulf of Mexico (SPAdes) (version 2) | ecosystem: Environmental > Aquatic > Marine > Cold seeps... | reverse complement strand
TGGTATCCGTCATATTATCTGACTGTTTAAATTGAGCTAATACCAATTCATTAACATGAGTAACACCCGCTAATGCGATATATTCAAGGCACACATTTTTTAATGAGCGCAAAGCAATGTGAGCATGGTCTACTTCGTAAGCACGTTTAGGCATGTCAGCATAAATAGAGGCGCAAGTTGTTGCAACATTTTCAGCGATTGCTAACTTAATAAAAGCAGTCACTGACAGTAAAGCATCTACATCTACTTCGTCAAATAAGCCCATTAAGCTGTTTGTCGATGGGAACTGTAACATCTCAGCTTTTAAGGCTGGATCGAGTTCTTCATTACTCACTAGATCACGGAAAGCCTGCCCAAACACAGTGGGGAGTAGCAGATTCTGTTTGTCACGAATACGGGTTACATTTTCAATCACATGCTTATTAATTAATAACTGTGATGCATCCCAACGTGCAAAATCATTACTCGCATGTACCATTAACATTGTAAGTTGCTCATTGGTATAAGCATAGTTAAGCTTAACTGGCGCTGAAAACTCTCTAAATAGGCTTGGTACCGGTGCTGACATTACATTTTCAAACACAAAATCTTGCTGCTTTTCAGTAAGATTTAAAATATGGTGAACACCCTTACCCTCAAATATTAATTCAATCTTGCCACCCTGCTCGTCAAGCAGTTCAATATCTACAGGAATATGAAGTACGTGTTTTACTTTTTGATCCGCAGTGCTTGGCGTATGTTGCTGCATTGATAACGTATAAATATTGTTTTCAGCATCGTAATGATCTGTCACCGTTACTTGCGGGGTACCTGATTGTGAATACCAGTTTTTAAATAAAGTGAGGTCTACACCAGATGCATCTTGCATAGACGCAACAAAGTCATCGCATGTCACGGCTTGACCGTCATGACGTTCAAAATAAAGATCCATACCTGCACGGAAATTCTGTTCACCAAGAAGCGTGTGGATCATGCGGATAACTTCTGCGCCCTTATTATAGACAGTTGCAGTGTAGAAATTATTCATTTCAATCACAGAAGCGGGACGAATTGGATGCGCCATTGGCCCGGCATCTTCAGGGAATTGTGCAGAACGTAAAATTTTAACGTTTTGAATACGGTTAACAGCACGCGACCCCAAATCAGAGCTGAACTCTTGATCACGGAATACCGTGAGGCCTTCTTTCAAACTTAACTGGAACCAATCTCGACAAGTAATGCGATTACCAGTCCAATTGTGAAAATACTCATGACCAATAACAGCTTCGATACCCAGGTAATCAACGTCAGTGGCACTAGCCGCATCAGCTAATACGTATTTAGAATTGAATACGTTAAGCCCTTTATTTTCCATCGCACCCATGTTGAAGAAATCAACGGCAACAATCATATAAATATCAAGATCGTATTCTAAGCCAAAACGGTCTTCATCCCATTTCATTGAATTTTTTAGAGATTCTATCGCATGATGACCTCGCGATAAGTTACCCTTATCTACAAACAACTCTAACTTCACATCACGACCAGATGTCGTGATGTAGTTATCACGTAATACATCAAAATCACCCGCAACCAGTGCAAACAAATATGCCGGTTTAGGATAAGGGTCACGCCATTGAACCCAATGACGACCATTATCTAATTCTCCACGATCAACACAGTTGCCATTAGACAATAAATAGGGGAAGGCCGCTTTGTCAGCCGTGATCTTAGTACTAAAAACAGCCAGTACATCTGGGCGGTCAAGATAATAGGTGATTTTTCGGAAACCTTCAGATTCACATTGCGTACAGAATGCATCAGCGGATTTATATAACCCTTCTAAACTGGTATTTTCCTGTGGATTTACTTCTGTCTCAATGATTAATACACATTCAGAGGGTAAATCAGAGATGATAAGCTGATTATCTTTGACTAAGTAGTTATCAGTGTGATGGCCATCGATAGACACTGATAATAATGTGAGGTCAACACCGTCTAGTATTAGTGGGTCATTATGACTACCGCTACGGCGAACCTTACTGATTGCAACAATTTTAGTGCTGCTATCATCAAGATTAAAATCAAGATCGATACTGTCTATGAAATAATGGGGTTCTGTATAGTCTTTTAAATGCTTAGCATTAGGCATAACTGTCATTTATAGTCCTAATCTATCGACGGATAGATACGTAAAAATAAAGGAAAAAAGTGCAGCATCCCGCTGCACTTGGAGTAAAATAGAGGTGGTTTAGCTAGATTTACTTAAATCAATCGCTATGTTGGCTGCTTCTAATAAGAATGTATCGTCAAACTCGAAGTCCTCTGGTTTATCATCATATGATTCAACCGCAGGTAATTCCTTTCGTGCTAAACGTTCATTCAAACGAGTTAAACGAATCGACTCGCTCTCTTCCCGTTCTTTAATACGCACAGACTCTTTTAAAGAAATTGTTTTACTATCAAGTTCCTGTTTATATTTGACAATATCTTCTTGGATATAACCAAACTCAGGATTAACAGCAACACGCTTGTTGTGACTTTTAGTTAACTTATTAACTTTTGACTGCAATACTAACGATTGTTGATAGCTTGCTTTACGGATATGGTCCCAAGCCAGCGCATTATCTTCAATTGACTCACCAGTGTCTTCGGGTTTCACTGCCGATGGGAAGGTAATGTCAGGTAGTACACCACGTAATTGAGTGCTTCCACCGTTAATACGGTAAAATTTCGATATGGTATATTGCACACTACCAATTGGTTTGTCATATAGATCATACAAACGTGCTAAGGTTCTGTGCTGTTGTACAGTGCCCTTGCCAAATGTTTGTTCACCAACAATGAGTGCACGGCCATAATCTTGTAATGCAGCGGCAAAAATTTCGGACGCTGATGCACTGTAACGGTTAACTAATACAACGAGTGGACCATCATAGTATGTTTTCCCATCACGGTCTTCGAGTACATTAACCTTATCTCTCGCATCACGAACCTGTACTGTCGGGCCTGAATCAAAGAATAAACCAGAAAGTAAGTTTGCTTCTTTTAATGCACCACCACCATTATCACGTAAGTCGACAATAATAGAGCTCACATTATCTTTTTTAAGCTTTGTTAATTCAGTCAGAACATTTTTCGTTAAACCATCATAGAAGCTTGGTATTTCGATAACACCAACCTTCTCGCCTTCAACATCGATAACTTTCGATTTTGCAGCACGGTCTTCTAAACGTACTTTATCGCGAATGATTTCTACGATTTTGTGTTTGGCACTCGCGCCTTCACCGCGTAAGATTTCAAGACGGACTTTTGTGCCTTTCGGTCCTTTGATCTTGTCTACGACATCATCAAGACGCCAACCAACAATATCCACAATCGTTTTATCATCTTGTGCAACACCCACGATTTTATCTTCAGCTTTAAGTTGTTTCGTTGCATCTGCAGGGCCACCAGCAACTAAAGATCGAATAACGGTGTAATCATCAACGGTTTGTAATACTGCACCGATCCCTTCTAAAGAAAGGTTCATTTCAGTTTTGAAACGATCCGCATTACGTGGGGATAAATAAGACGTGTGAGGTTCAATACTTCGTGCGTACGAATTCATCAATGTTTGGAATACATCTTCACTTTGTGTCTGTTTCAAACGCTTAATGGCAGTATCGTAACGTTTACGCAGTAATTTTTGAATCTCAGGCCAGTCTTTACCCGTTAATTTTAAATTGAGTGCTTCATATTTTACTTTTTGGCGCCATAACTCATTTAACTCATCAGTCGTTTTTGCCCAATCTAATTCAGATGTGTCAAAATAATATGCGTCATCACGATCAAATTTGATTTCAGTATCAAGTAGCGTTAATGCGTATGCAAAGCGTTCGTAACGACGTTGAAGCCCTACTGTGTAAATATCATAAGCGGGTGCAAGGCGACCTTGACGGAAATCTTTTTTAAATGAAAGTGCATATTTATTAAAATTATCGATATCGCTTTGCAAGAAAATGGTGCGATAAGCATCAAGTTGCTTTAAATAACGATCAAAAACTTCAACAGCAAAGCCACTGTCAAAATCAATAGATTTGTAATGTGAACGAGTAAAGAGATTAACAAGACGTTTACTTGCTTCAGAATGCTGAGCTTCTTGCTTTAATGTAGGGAGTTCTTGAATAGAAATGGCGGGATCAAATGCGAAAGCATGTGTGGCCAATAGTACCGAAGCACTGATAAAAGTTCTTTGTAAAACTTTTTTCATTAAAAATCCTTTTGAGAATAAGTAACGCTAAATCCATAATAGTCAAGTATCAGCCAAATTTCATATATTTAGCTAACACTCAACTATTAAAAATTCAGAACACTCTTATTGCTTTATACAAAAAGGTGCTCTTTTTTTACTTTTAGAGAAAGTCCAGATAGTAGTTCAACTTGAACACCATCTTTAGATACTTCAACGATAGTTGCTTGTACCGGTGCTTTACCAATTACAACTTTGACAGATTGACCTGATTTAAGTTCCGACTCATTTACAGGACGTTCAACTTTAATTGTAGGCTTTTGATCCGCTTTAGGAGCCGATTTTTTAACTACTTTTTTAGGTGCTCTTTTAACAGCAGGTTTTTGCTTTTCAGCTTTTGCCTTTTGTTCTGCATTTTTCTTATTACGTTCAGCGAAAAATTTAGTTTTGCTTTCTTCAAGTGTTTTTTGTGCATGCTCAATGTGCTCTGCATCTAAAACACCTGCGTCGTTGCCATCTAAGTCAACTCGTACAGCATCTTTTTTAGCGCCGTGAAGGTAACGCCAGCTTGCAGTATACTGACGAAGTGCCGTACGTAATAATGTTTTACTAACTTTATCATCTTCTTTTAGACGCTCAGCTAGATCTTGAAAAATGCCAATTTTTAGCGGTTTAGCTTCGCCCTTTGCAGTGAAACATTTTGGGAATATTTCTACCAAATAAGCGATAACTTCTTTGCTATTTTTTAGCTTTTCAATGTTTTCCATGAATTACCTTAAATTACTTCTAATTGTTCTGATATAACAAAATTGTAATCTTGCTATATCGCATGTATAAAATTTATCGCTATTATAGAGCGATTGCAATTAAATGCTATCTTTAATCCGCTAACTTAGCCCAAAAAGGTGTTAAAAAATAACTCTTCCGGTGATTTTTTATGCTTTCACAAACAATAATTAAGCGTACGAAAGATTAAGCCGCTTCTTTTCCAACCGTGCTTTTTGACGATTTTTTAGCTTTTGGAGCCTTTTCTTCTTTCTCTTCACTCGCTTTTAATTTGCCACCTTTTAAGATGACCTGTAGCGATGCACTATTTTGTGCTAAGTATAATGCTAACTCTTCTGTAAGGCGGTCATCAATTCCAAGAGATGACGTGCCGATAAAGTCTGTAAGACCATCTGCAACATCTAACATCTTGTCATATGCATCCGCTTCTTTTTTACTTGTAGATACCATTTTTTCCACACCATTTCGCTCTACTACATACTTTACTATTACGGCCATGAACTAATTCCCTAAATACACTGTATATTATGACAGTGTATTTAGTATTTCCTGTTAATTCAAGTCACCACCGATAAAATATGCTTGATTCAAGCTAAGACAGACTAATTCATTCATATTATAATCAACATCATGACGGATAAACTTGTGGTACTGTTGATATTTGCAATAAAATAATGCTATTAATGAACGCAATATGATCGTGCTAACTTTAAAAGCATAGTGAATCAACTATTGGCGGGTTTAAATGTCGAATATTAATGTCTGTAATAAATGTGATCTTATTGTTGATCATATACCGATTGCAAAAAATAGGCATGCGCTGTGCCCCCGCTGTAACACGCTATTATATACAAATAATGCTTTTTCCATTAGTTCCGTATTAGCTCTTTCATTAACGGGGCTTATACTTGTTGTTATTGCAAATGTGTTTCCAATGTTCACTATCACCATGCTAGGGGCTGAAGAATCAGCGACACTCATTCAAGGCGCGTGGGCCTTATTACAAAAAAAGTTTTACTTTGTCGGTTTACTCGTTATTTTTTGTAGCTTTATTGCGCCCTTTCTATTTTTATCTTGTCTCGCACAAGCTTGTTTATTACTACTGACTAAACGTAATACACCACAGCTCATATTATTACTTAAACTCGTTAAGTTTTTTACCGAATGGAGCATGTTAGAAGTTTATCTCGTTAGTTTTTTGATCGCTGTATTTAAACTTTCTGACATTGCTGATATCGAATTACAGCTAGGTTTACTTAGCTTTGTTTCACTTATGTTTGTTTCTAGTCTTATCATGTATGGGCTCAATCTAGAAATCTTCTGGCAGAAAATGGAAAAAAATGCAAAACGCTAAAGATAATCAAATCGCCAAATGTCATGAATGTAACTTATTAATTAGTGTAAAACAGGATATTAGACGGCATCGTTGTCCGCGCTGTTTTACGCGTGTTCATTTTCGTATACCACGTAGTATCCAAAAAACATGGGCACTTTTGATCACCGCTGCAATCATGATGATTCCGGCCAACTTTTTACCGATAAGTACACTAACAAGTACTGGTCAGTCGACGCCAGACACCATTATGTCTGGTACCATTGCTCTCGCAAAAAGTGACAATTTAGGTATTGCGATCATTATATTTATAGCCTCTATTTTAGTTCCCTTATTCAAAATAATCGGCTTAATGCTGATTTTATTATCGATTCAAAATAAAATATTTATTACACCAAAACGAAAATTATTATTATTTAATGCAATTCATTGGATCGGAAAATGGTCCATCATGGATTTGTTTGTTATATCGATTATGGTCGCGGTGATTAACCGAGGAAATTTACTCTCAGTTGATCCCGGGTACGGAGCAACTTGCTTTGGTTTGGTTGTTATATTAACAATACTTGCCGCAGAAAGTTTTGATACACGTTTAATTTGGGATTTAAACCATAAAAATGAAAGAAAATAACGAACCACAAATGCCGGATAACTGTGACGCACCTAAAGCAGTGTTACATAAACCGAATGTGATGTCGCCAATATGGTTGTTACCCATTGTAGCTGTCATACTTGGACTCTATCTTATGTACCAAAGTATTACCCAAGCTGGTATCGAGATCCGTGTACATTTCTCGAATGCTAATGGCATTGTCGCGGGTAAAACACTGGTTAAATATCAAGGCTTAATAATCGGTAAGGTAAAAAAAATCGCGCTAGATGACAACCTCAAAGGCGTTTACGTCACCGCAGAAATTGATAATAAAGCAGAACAAGTACTACGTCGTAATACACAATTTTGGCTTGTTGCACCGAAAGCCTCTATTGCCGGTATTTCGGGTTTAGACGCCCTAGTCACAGGTAACTATATTGACCTCTCACCAGGGGATGGTGAGTACAGTATCGACTTCATCTCGGTGCAAAATGCGCCGAACAACCCGCCAGATGATGAAGGGTTAATTGTGCATTTAACAGCAGACAAGCTTTCATCTGTACGTCCTGGTTCAGAGATTTTCTACAAGAAGATCCCTGTCGGTCAAGTACATAGTTTTACGCTGGATAAAAAAACCGATAAGATCCTAGTCGAAGCCGTAATCGATAAACAATATAGCTATCTTATTAAAGACACATCTCGATTTTGGAATGCAAGTGGTATTAACGCTAAGTTTGGGTTGGATGGCGTCAAAGTGGAAACCGAGAGTTTAACCGCCATTATCAGTGGTGCACTTGCATTTGATTCACCGACCATTGGTAAACCAGCCAATGATAATCAAATATACCCTCTATACAACAGTATTAGTGATGCACAGCGGGCTGTACAAATTAAATTAAAATTAAGTAACAGCAATGATATTAAAATAGGTAATAACATTTACTTCAACGGCTTAAAAGTCGGTGAAATAACACAAGTAATGACACAATCATTAACCCCTACGACGCAAAACTCGCCATCTGTTGCCACCGCAATTGCAGATGTAGATCCTGACGTTGTAGACCTGTTTCGTGACAGCACACAGTTTTGGGTTGAAAAAGCAAACCTGTCCCTTTCTGAAAGTAAAAACATTGTGAACTTGGTCACTGGTAATTACATTCTCTTTACACCGGGGCAAGGTGAATTGCGGACTACATTTGATTTAGTGTCAAACGTAGATGATCTTATTCCACATAAACAAATATCGATTACCGCTAACGATGCTAACGGCTTAGCCGTGGGTAACAAAGTTTATTATAAGAATTACCCTATTGGCCATATTAGTCAGGTGAACTTTAATACTAAAACTAACTTAATTGATTTAAACGTTAATCTTTATCAAGACTATGCGCATTTACTTACCCCGTCATCACGTTTTATCAATGTTAGTGGTGTATCTGTGAATGCGAATATATCTGGCGTAAACATTAAATCCTCACCCATCGCAGCATTAGTCAGTGGTGGTATTGAGCTTGTTAACGACCCTGCGTTCAAAACTAAACGCAAAAAACAACAATACCGCCTCTACCCTTCTTTAGCACTCGCTAAATTGGGTGACAACGCCTTCAAAACAAATAAATCGGTGACCTTAGTCAGTAAGCCAAACCATGTTATCTCTAACGGCGCACCTGTATATTACCGTAAATTGGTTGTTGGCACAGTTGCAGATTTTCGTTTAGCATCCGATAACGAGCACATCATTATCACGCTTGATATTCTTAGCCAATATGCACACCTAATTAACAAAAATAGTGTGTTTTGGGATGTTTCTGGTGTTCAAATATCAGGTAGTTTAAGTAATTTACAAGTTCAAGCAGAATCATTATTAACGATCGCAGCGGGTGGTATTAACTTTGATAACATCAAACCAGTTAATAACAATAAAGTAAGCCTATCCAAATCAAAATTGACCCATTATAAACTGTTCCGAAGCTTTGCTGCTGCGACTGATAATCGGCCAATAGTCACGTTAACCTTTGAGTCAGGCACTGATATTCATGTCGGTACTGAAATAAAAAACAAAGGTATAAAGGTCGGTGAAATCAGTCATATTAAGCTTAAAGTTGACCAAGGTTTCGTTGAAGCAACAGCTAAATTAGAAACTGATTATGCTAAATACTTTACCCGTCAAGGCAGCCTGTATTGGTTAGAATCAGTTGAAGTGGGTTTAGATGGTATCAAAAATGCCAATACGATACTCTCAGGCGCGTACATCAACGTAACTAAAGGTAACGGTCATAAAGCTAAACGGTTCAACGTGCTCAACGCTGCGCCGGATATCGCCTCTGAAAAAGTCGGCTTATCAGTCACAGTAGTCAGTGAACGATTAATGGCATTAACAACAGGTACGCCGGTTTATTATCGCCAAATAGAAGTCGGCTCAATTACACATTCTGAATTATCTGCGCTCAGTGATAAGGTACTCATTACGCTTAACATCCAGCCTGAATATCAGCACCTTGTCCACAATGATAGCCAATTCTGGGCGGTATCAGGGTTTAATGTTGATATTGGTTTAACTGGCGCAACCCTAAAAGCTGAATCATTAAAAACGATTCTGGCTGGTGGTATTGCGTTTGCGACACCAAATCCAGATAAAAACAGCAAATTAGCCGAACCTTTCGCACAATTCAAATTAGCCCAAGAAGTTAACCCCGACTGGTTGAAGTGGGACACCAAAATCCAAAAGCCTGCTAAATAAGAGAATAATGTACTACCCGGCTACGACGAGTTTCCTAAACTTGAAGTAGTTGGGGTATATGGTAAAATGCCCGCATCTTTCTAAATTGAGCCCGCAAAGTGCATTCCAATATAAAACTGCCTGAAGATTACCTTACGCTAATGGGTAACATTATCCCTGACCACCTTTCTATGGACGACTTTATTGCTTGTTGCAAAACACCATTGAAAACCAGTGTTCGTGTAAACACGCTTAAAATTTCTGTTGAAGAATTTAAACAATTAGCAAAAACAAAACAGTGGGAACTCACATCAATCCCTTGGTGTGAAGAAGGCTTTTGGTTACAACAAGAAAATACAGAAACCAAGCTAGGAAATAGCTGGGAACATATTGCAGGTCTTTTTTATATTCAAGAAGCCAGTTCAATGCTGCCCGTTACCGCATTATTTAAAGAACAAGTATCTGGTATCACAGCGCAATACAATACCATTCTTGACTGCGCATCTGCGCCCGGCTCAAAAACAAGTCAGATTGCAGCATTGTGTAATAATAATAATTTTATTGTGGCTAACGAATTATCATCTAGCCGATTAAAAGTATTAAGCGCGAATATCAAACGCTGTGGTATTAAAAACATTGCCCTTAGTCACTATGATGCAAATGTATTTGGTACTTGGTTACCTGAAATGTTTGATGCAGTATTACTTGATGCACCTTGTTCAGGTGAAGGCGCAATCCGTAAAGATGATAAAGCGATGCTTAACTGGTCGTTAGCTAGTATCAATGATATTGCAGATATCCAGAAAGAATTAATTGAAAGTGCATTTAAAGCCTTAAAACCTGGTGGCACATTAATCTATTCAACCTGTACATTAAATCAAACTGAAAACCAGGCCGTTTGCCAACATCTCCTCGATTTGTATCCTGATAACGCAGATGTTATTCCACTTACCGACCTATTCCCAACGGCCAATGACAGTTTAACGTCAGAAGGTTTTTTACATGTTTGGCCACAGATTTATGACAGTGAAGGTTTCTTTGTTGCTAAATTCACTAAAAAAGAGTCACTTGGCCTACGCCCGATTAAAAAGAAAAAACGCCTAGTATTCCCGTTTAGCCCCGTTAGCCGTATCGAGAATGACGCAATTCGTGATTATTTCCGTGACACCTTTAATTTTGAATTTGAAAGTGGCGTCTTCTATCATCGTGATAGTGAAATCTGGCTATTCCCGAAAGAATTCCCAGCGTTCATCGGTAAATTCAAATTCGATCGCATCGGCATTAAGATTGCCGAGAAGTTTAAAAAAGGTTTCCGTGCGCAACATGAATGGGCGCGTACCTTTGGTCATCACTGCGATAGAAACTCCGTGTCACTTGATATTGAGCAAGCTAAACAATACATCATGGGACGCGACATTAACTTTGCTGATGTAGACATCGATAATTTAGATGAGTTACAGGGTGAACTAGTTGTATTACTCGAAGGTAGTGTGCTTGGTTTAGGTAAACGTGTTAATCAGCGTTTAAAAAATAACTACCCGCGCGACCTAGTTCGTGATAACAACTTGTTTAACGAATAGTGTCACGACCGACAGCGCGATAATTTAATGGCAATTTGATATACGCAAATAATTTACTATATTTAATATTACTATCACGCCAGTTTCCCTAAGCCCACTACAAGGATTTGTATTGGGCTTTTTTTTATTTATTTTTATAAATAACTCACCTTGAAAATATGTTTCTAATTATTCCAGTTAAAATGGCTATTCTTTGTTCCTAACTACTAGGTAAATAAGCTAAAAAATCACATTATGCTTCGTTACATAAATAACTATGATAAAATCGCCGTTAATATTGATTTATACAAACTTGAGTAAAATATATGAACTTCGACCTTACTAACATCACTGAACTACCTGCCGGTCCTGATGCAGCGCATATCGCCTTATTCGCTCTGACTTTAATCTTATTATTAATTACCTTAGTTCGAGGTGGAAAAAAGACAGTTGAAATAGAAAAGATTGTTGAAAAAGAAGTATTCGTGGAAATCGAAAAAATAGTGGAAGTCATTAAACACGTCGACGTTGAGAAAATCGTTGAAGTAGAAAAAATTGTTGAAATTAAAGCACCATTACAAGAAGCCAGCCCAGCCGCCGCATGTCAGCTCTTATCACTGTTACAAAATGAAGCACGTTTTGTTGATTTCATTCAAGAAGATTTAACGAGTGCAACGGATGAACAAATTGGAGCTGCAGCACGTATCATCCATACCGGTAGTAAAAAAGTACTTAATGAATACTTCACGTTCACGCCGATTCGTACTGAAGAAGAAGAAAGCCAAGTAACTGTCGCTGAAGGTTTTAATCCATCAGAAATCAAACTGATTGGTAACGTACTTGGTAGTGCGCCTTATCGTGGAATTCTAGTCCATCAAGGCTGGAAAATCAGCAGTGTAAACCTACCTAAACTGGCACAAGGCCACAATGCTAATATCGTAGCAGCAGCAGAGGTTGAACTATGAGCGACAGCACTATGAGCGAAGTTACCGCACAATACAGTATTGGTATCGATTTAGGTACAACACACTGTGTATTATCATATATCGACCTTACCGACGAAAGTGATCAAGCAGCTAAGCAGTTGTTTGCAATCCCACAACTATCAGCACCGGGGTCTGTAACAGAAAAATTCCAATTGCCTTCATTTGTGTACCAAGCACATGCCGAAGAGATCAGCCAAGACCAAACGCCATTACCATGGGATGGTGAAAATACAGCCCTTGTTGGTGATGTAGCACGCCAACTTGGTTTAAAGACCCCGATCCGCTTGGTATCAAGTGCCAAGAGCTGGTTAAGCCATGCGACCGTCAGCCCACACGATGCGATCTTACCATTCTCAAGTCCTGACGAAGTTGAAAAGATCTCCCCTGTAACAGCGACAAGCCAATACTTAAACCACCTAGCTGCAGCTTGGAATGATGCACACCCAGATGCGCCAATTTCAGAGCAGGATGTAACAATCACTATCCCTGCTTCTTTCGACCCTGCTGCACGTAACTTAACGGCGCAAGCAGCACAAGATTTAAACCTTAAACATTTAAATCTACTTGAAGAACCTCAAGCGGCCGTTTATAGCTGGTTAGAAGCATGCGGTGACGAATGGCGTGACCAAGTCAATGTTGGCGATACTATTTTAGTCATCGACATCGGTGGTGGTACAACGGATTTATCATTAATTTCTGTTGAAGAATCTGAAGGTAATTTAACATTATCACGTATTGCCGTAGGTGAGCATATCCTACTAGGCGGTGATAATATGGATCTTGCCCTTGCATATCGTCTAAAAATGAAATTAATGCAAGAAGGTAAACAGTTACAACCTTGGCAAATTCAAGCGATCACACATGCTTGTCGTGACGCTAAGGAACAACTGCTATCAGATAATGACATCGAAACAATGCCAATTGTTATCCCTAGTCGTGGTTCTAAGTTAATTGCTGGCACTATGCAAACTGAATTAACACGCGATGAAGTACACCAAACGATCTTAGAGGGTTTCTTTCCTGCAACCACTGTGACAGATATGCCACAGCAAAATACGCGAACAGCGTTAACACAGATTGGTTTACCGTATGCACAAGATGCGGCAATCACGAAGCACATTGCTCACTTCTTGAATAAACAGCATGACGCACTAGAAACCGATGCGGGTGACTTCATCAAACCAACCGCAGTATTATTTAACGGTGGTGTGTTTAAATCTGATGCAATCAGCACTAAGCTAATTGATATTATCAATGATTGGTTAGTTGAAGCTGACGTTGAAGAAGAAGCGAAACTTTTAACTGGTATTGATTTAGACCTTGCGGTTGCAAATGGTGCTTGTTACCACGGTTATGCGAAACATGGTAAAGGCGTTCGTATTAAAGGCGGTTTAGCAAGTTCATACTATGTTGGTGTTGAAAGCTCAATGCCAGCTATCCCAGGCTTCGAACCGCCACTTGAAGCAGTTTGTATTGCCCCGTTTGGTCTTGAAGAAGGTTCAAATGTTGATGTAACTACACACCAATTTGGTTTGGTTGTCGGTCAACCGGTTAAATTCAAATTTTTTGGTTCAACAGTACGTCGTGACGATGTAGTTGGTACCCACCTTGATTTCTGGCAACCAGAAGATCTTGAACAACTACCTGATATCGAAGTATCGCTCGAGACAAGCAGCCGTAACAGTGGCGATGTTGTTCCTGTATCACTTTCAGTGACAGTGACTGAAGTGGGAACTTTAAAAATTGAAGCGATTGCTGATGATAGCGACGAAGCTTGGGAAATTGAATTAACGGTTCGTCAATAAACATGATCTAACATAATCATTACACAGTCATTATATTGATAAATGTGTACTTAACTCAGGGCACTTTGCCCTGAGTTTTATTATATGGAGTTTTTAATGCCCTCACCTGTTTCTAAAACAGCGCAATATGTAATTGGCATCGATCTTGGCACCACCC
>Ga0209292_1004768_pt1 | contig 14149 bp, 10 predicted proteins | sample GOMGulsemesocosm_2_FD_184634 | JGI IMG/M metagenome (GOLD analysis project Ga0209292, IMG submission 184634) | Methane-oxidizing microbial communities from mesocosms in the Gulf of Mexico - GOM9C Gulf of Mexico (SPAdes) (version 2) | ecosystem: Environmental > Aquatic > Marine > Cold seeps... | reverse complement strand
GAAAGTGAGCGGTACGTACGGCATTAATATTAAGCTGTTTCATTAGCTCAATATCTTTTCGCATTGAAGCTTTGGTGAGTGTTCTTCCACCTGTAGGGTGATGTTCTACGCGGTTAACACCACGAATGGTGACAACTTTACCGTTAACAAGAAAGAGTCCATTTTTAATTGTTATATTTCGAAAGCCTACCTTTTGGCGAATAACTTGCTGTACAGCGCCATCTTTAGTTAGCAAAGTTAAAGCTAATTGATAAAGCTTTGGAGTTTCAGCTGACCAAGCTTCTACATTTTTAATATTACTGGCAAGCTCAATTGTTTTACTATTTTCAATGGCGGATAAATCATGATCTGAGGATAAAACCTCTTTTTCTTCGTTGAACAGTTTAACATTTAATGTCATATCTTTTTTGCTAACATAGTCGACGTCAATATTAAGCTGGCCATCTTTGAAATCATTCACCAGTGCAGATAAAACAGAGAGATCTTTGATATGGCTTTTGGGGGTTGCATATAGAAAAACATCTCGCTCTATACCACTTAAGCTCCAGCCATCTTGATCTTCCAAATAACTACCATCTGACCAGCGGTAAACCTCTAGGGCAATTTTATTTTCACCGCTTTTTACAAAAGGTGTTGCATCAAATTCAGCAGGAAGTTTTGAACCTTGGCTATAACCCACTTTTTTGCCATTAATCCAAATATAAAAGGCTGAGTTAACTGCGCCTAAGTGGATGGTAATTTGCTGTTCTTGCCAATTATCCGGCAAGGTAAAAGATTTTAGGTATGAACCGACAGGATTATAATCGTGTGGAATAAAAGGTTGATTAGCAGGAAATACATACTCGATATTGGCGTAATGAGGTGTACCGTAACCTTGTCGTTCCCAGTTTCCTGGGACGTTAATACTGCGCCAATTACTCGCATCGAAATTTCGTTGCCAAAAGTTCACAGGTCTTTGAGATGGCGTTTTAACCCAGTTAAATTTCCACGTCCCGTTAAGTGATAAAAAGTTTTCCGACTGACTTTTATCGCCAATACTCGCTAATTCATCGTTCTCAAAAGCAAAGAAAGATGCTCGGGCTGGTAGTTTATTTATCTCAAATATTTCAGGGTTTTCCCAATCAGTATTAACACGCTGGTTGCTTTGTTGGTTCGCGTTGTTAGTTTTAGCATTATCACTATTACAGCCAACTACTATTAGCGACATACAAGCAAGCATTGATAATTTAACACTGCTCCTTGATAACTGCTTGATTTGGAAGAACATACCACTACGATACTTCATTATAATTATTCCCGACTTTAGCATTCATTAATATCATTAGATTCTATCACACCTAATATAGTATTTATCATACAATTAAGTCAAACCTTATCTTTTACTAAATTTGTAAGAAAAATGATAAAGCGGATTATGACTGCTTAATACCTAAATAACTTAAACAGATTTGACTTTATTTATAATATAAATATTATAGTAGAACACTATATTTGAACAATTTGATTTCTATGAAAATATTATTTAGCGCAATTTTCTTGCTTTGTGTATGTAAATTAACGACTGCAGGAGCAACTTCACTACCTAAGGATCCAAATATCATCGTAATTGTTACCGATGACCAAGGTTACGCTGATATTGGCGTTGCAGGGTTCGCAAACGATGTAAAGACACCCAACATTGATCGGCTTGCCAAACAAGGTACCCGTTTTACTAATGCTTATGTTACTGCGCCTATATGTAATGTTTCAAGACTTGGACTAATTACTGGTACATATAATCAACGTCAAGGAGCATATTGGTATGGGAAGAAAGCCACTATTAGTCCTAAGTTGACAACTATTCCAGAGGTACTTAGCAAAGATGGTTATAAAACTGGCTATATCGGTAAGTATCATTATGCCTATTACACGCCTGATGTTAGAGACTTCCCACTCAATCATGGCTTTGATTCATTTTATGGTTATGGCGGTAATGGTAGACAACATTTTTTAATTCATGATGATAAATATGACCAAATACAGCGTAAGAAGTTAAAAGCCTATAAAAAACGAGGTGGTAAACATGGTCAAGCACTTGAATATGGTGCCTTTTGGAATGGCTTCGAACGTGATAATCGTGAAGGTTTTTCTACCGAAATCTATGGCCAAAAAGCACGTGAGTTTATTAAAACCAATAAAGAAAGTAAGTTCTATTTACAACTGGCATTTAATGCCGTTCATAACTTCACTCATCAACTTCCAAAGGACTACTTAAAAGCAAATGGCTTAAAAGGCTACCATGACTGGGATCCTGATACTGAAGATTATTACACTTGGTATAAAAATAGTCGTTTCCCGAATAACCCTGAAGGTCGCGCTCATTATTTAGCCCAACTTGAATATATGGATACAGAAATAGGCAAATTACTCAATACGCTTGAAGAACAAGGTTTAGCGGAAAATACAGTTATTATGTTAGTGAGTGATAATGGCGGGCCTACACCTATATATGCCAATAACGGTCCTTTAAGAGGCAGTAAATATTTATTATATGAAGGTGGTATACGTGTGCCTATGATTGTTTCATGGCCTGGTAAATTTAAAGCGAATACGGTTTCAAATAATATCGTTAGTACTATGGATATTTTCCCTACTCTGACAACTCTAACTCAAACAACCACGCCAAATCATGTTGATGGTATGGATATTACGAAGTTGCTAACAGGTGAAGATAAAAACCTTGAACATGACATTTTAGTTTGGGATACAGGTCATGAAACAGCTATTCGTCGTGGTAAATGGAAATTGAAAACAGCGACAGATGATCAATACGCTAAGTATGAAATGGTTGATATTGAATTAGGGACTTTTTTATATGACCTAGAGAAGGATCCTGGTGAAACGACCGACTTAAGCAAAGAAAATCCTGATATTGTGCAAGAATTAGCACAGCGTTATCGAATGTGGAAAAAGGATATTAAGCAAGGTCTTTAATAAAACTACATGGGCTAGTAACACTAGCCCATTTTTTATGGTTTGATAAAAATGAGGGTTATGCGATTAATTTAGGCTCAACTTTCATCCACATTGAAAACTCTTCCCCCAGTGGTAATTGCTGCAACCCCGTATCATTACGGCCACGATTAAATAAATTAATGGCATCAGTGCAGTGTGTGACAGGCTCAACACAGAAGAAGTCTTTTTGTTTGGGTGAATACACCACTAAAAATTTACAATTACTCGAAGTAGATATATTAGCTTCCATGCCCCACTCTGGCCAAGCTATTTTAGCTTGTTGTTTAAAACCTACCAGCGCGTTATCCAAACTGTTCTGCTCAATAATCATTCCTTCATCGCTGGATAAGCCTTGAGGAGCTTCTACTATTTTACTTGGCAGACATTCTTCATCTACCGCCCACATTTCATCAACATCCGCAATTAAGTGAGTTAAGTTAGTGCGGGTAAAATATGGATGTAACCCTAAACCAGCAGGCATCGTTTTAGTACCTATATTTTTCATCCATAGTTTAATAGTCAACTCCCCCTGCTCCAAGGAGATTCTTTGCTTAGCAATATAAGGAAATGGCCATTCATCAGCCAAATGGCAATATTGCAATAATACACTATTCTTGCTTATATCGATGATATCCCACGAGGCCTGCCAACCATGACCATGATTGGTATGTTTTTCAGGTAAGTTATTGAGTGGCAATTTAATTTGTTGATCTTGCCAGCTAAACTCACCATTACGAATACGATTTGAAAATGGCACAAGAGGAAAGTTACAGCTGTCTAGAACGGTATCGGGTTGTAGATTCTCTCGAAATATTGGACGACGCTGATCTCCAATCAACACATTGTAAGATAATACACTTGCACCTAAACTTGGGGAGATTAAAACCTCAGCAATACCATCGCTTAATTTAACTTGTTTCATTTTATTAATTATTAATACCATTATTACATAGTATTTATAATACAAATTAAGCTTACCAATGTAAAATACTTATATTGCTTAAGTCCATGTATTTTACTTAAATACTAATTAAGTATAAGAGAAGCGGCTGATTTAACCTTGATTTACTTTGACAAACAGAAGAATATTTTTAATACTATTTATAATACTAAAAGGCAACACTGAGTCTATCATGTCTATAAAATTGAAATTAATTGCACTATTTATCACACCGCTCATTGCATTTTTAGTTACTGCAATTATCAATATTAGCCAAAATATCACCATTGCAAATGATGCTGAACGCGTTAGTTCGTTAGTTGAATTAGTAGTCGCATTAAATGATGCCGCAGATGCTATGCAAAAAGAACGTACTTTTAGTGTTTTGTATGGGTTAAATAACGAACAATGGCTTGATGACTTAAAAAAACAACGAAGAATAACTGACCAAAAAGAAAGTCAACTACTACGATTAATACTAGAAACCGACACTTCAGGTTTCAACGAAGCAACACATATAGCCGTCCAAGAACAAATGTCAACAATCGTAGCGGGATTTAAAACCAACCGAGATGATGTAGACAACGGTGTATTCCAACCTGATGCAACCATAACTAAATTATCTGGCAATATATTCGGCACATTATGGCTAGGATTAAGTCTGGTGCATGAAGCAAAAACACCAACAACATTACTCGATATTATTAATTATACTAATGTCTTAAAACTTAAAAACTCAATGGGAACACTACACAGCGCTCTACCTATATCCATTATCGAAGGGAAAGTATCATCAAGACAACACCTGATAAGAATTGCGAAATTAGAAAGTCAAATGCGTGCCCATGGCGCCAATATTATGCAATTATCAAAAGGACAGCTCAACCAAGATTTCACGAGTTTACATAAAGAAACCCTGCAAGGTGCAAACAAAGACAAGGCGTTTTATCGGGGGCTTTCAAAAATAGCGGTTAAAGGCATAAATCAGCCATTAAACATCGAATTAGATACTTGGCTGAACGAAATAAATAATTTATTAACTACAGTAAGAACCATAGAAGCTAACGCAGCACAAGCAGTCATTAATACCGCTAACTCAGAGCAAGAAACGGCTGAAAACAAGCTGATGTTTTGGATTGCACTGGTTATTGCCATTTTAGTTATCACAACAATCGTTAGCTTATTTTTAATGAAAGGAATTAATACCCCCCTTGCCAATATGACTAATCGCTTGAAAGATATCGCTGAAGGTGAAGGCGATTTAACTAAACAGTTAGAAAACCTACCAAAAGATGAATTAGGTGCACTTGGTAAATGGGTTAATACCATTATCGAGAACTTGAGATCATTAATCATTGAAATTCAATCAACGGCTACTGAAGTTAACTCATCAGCTGAGCAATCAATTCACGTCGCTCATTCAAATAATGACGCAGTTAATTTACAGCTAAGTGAAATTAATATGGTTGTTACTGCAATGAATGAAATGGCAGTAACTTCACAACAAATGGCACAAAGTGCTGCCACCGCTGCAGACTCAGCCAATGATGGACAGAACTATGTTGATATATGCAATAACAAGGTCTCTGAAAACTGCCAGGCCATAGAAGAAATGGTGAAACAAATCAGTGATGCATCGCATCAAGTGTCTGATTTGGAGAACAATACCAGTCAAATTCACGGCATTCTTTCAACTATTCAAAACATTGCCGAACAGACCAATTTACTCGCGCTAAATGCGGCGATTGAAGCGGCTCGCGCAGGAGATCAAGGGCGTGGTTTTGCTGTAGTTGCTGATGAAGTTAGAACACTGGCGAAACGCACGCAAGACTCTACCAGTGAAATTAGTACCATGCTTGACCAATTACAAGGTTCTACCAATGCCGTTGTTAGCGCAATGAATCAAACCCAAGAGAAGTCTTCGGAAGGTCTTTCAAAAGCACAAGAAGCAGTAAACGCGCTCACTCAAGTTGAGCAATCGGTAACTATGATTAATGATATGAACATTCAAATTGCTGCAGCTACCGAAGAGCAGAGCAGTGTTTGTGAAGAAATGAATAGAAACATGGTACAAATTCAAAACCAATCTGATGTGGTACAAGAGCAATCTCAGCAAGCATCCGCAATTGGTGAGCAACTTGGTAATGTGGCAAAAAGTCAGCGTGAACTAGTGGCTCAATTTACCACTTAGTTTTGTTGTTTATGGTAACGTTAAGTTAATTAATTTTAGGGGTTATATTTTGCCAACTCTGTATTATCGACATATCAGGGCGTATGTTTTGAAAAGCTTGCTCTATTAGGTCATTTTCTTTAACAATGGTAAGTCCACTGTTAAACGCTTTTGTTAGTGCTTTGTTGCTCTCTTTGCGCTCGGAGAAAATGTAATGTTCTGACTGAGCAGTTATATTAATATAATATTCGCCTGCCAATACCAAGGGGATCCCAAGCGCTTCTCGCTGGTAAATCTTACTCCCCCCCCCTTTTACTTCCATCAAGCTAATGTCAGCCCGTTGAGCATCAATAAATCTAACAACATTTTTATATTGCACAAATTCATACTTTATCTGTAATTTATCAAGTAAATCTATTTGATGATGCCAGGTCGATGGGATGGCGGCTTTCAATTTTATTAATTCATCCAACGAATTAACGTTTTGTGCACGCTCATTAGTAGCTGCCGTATAAAATGCATAAATAATAGGTCTATTGCTGTGGATAGCTTGGCTAATAGCTAAGCTACCTGCCTCCAAATCGTCTTGTAACGCACTTCCATACCTTACAGGATCTGACAATACATCAGCTTTCCCCTGTTTAATTAACCACAACGCTCGTTGTTTATTGGGAACAACAATAAAATTTGGGACAAAGTCAATATTCGCTTCAAACAAGGCTTGGCAAAGAATAAAAAGATCTAACACACCTTCATTATTTCGTAACGGCACAAAAGAAGCGTTTTTTACGCAAGGTTTAAAATTTTCACGTTCAATGGCTTCTAACAAACTAGCATTAACGGCAATATTTACCTGTTGCGCAGATAAAGGAAAAGCGAGCAGCCAAAGCACGAAGTATCGATAAATCATATTATAAAATGTATTCCATGACTTGATGTCCAATAAATATACAATAATACAATCCACAATAAATACAACTACAAAGGTAGATTGTATTGATTTTGTCGCCAACCTTATTTATAGTATATATACTATTAAACGCCAGTGTGTATTTTTGATGAACAACTGTTTTAGTTATTTCAGCCTTTTGACTTTATCTAGACTTTTAACTTTTCGCTTATTAATAACAACTGAAAATATACAAAGTAATAATTCCCCTGAACACTTTTTAGTGATTGTTTTTGATGATTTTAGCTCTATGAAGGCGGTATTAAACTATCACTTAACAACAAATTATCAGACAATAAACATCAGAAAAAAGTGCATGTCACTCCCTTTATTGACATGGATATACCGGCGACCATTTTAGACCTTGCTAACATATACAACAAATACATGGATTCAATGACTTTATTCCTGCTTATTGGAGATATTAATTATGATTATAAACGGCCATTATTTTCACATTATCCACACTATAGTAATCAAAGGGGCATACCAGCCGCTGCTGTACGTTTAGGGGATTAGAAACTGATTCATCGATTAGAGAATGGTAAAATGCATTTATATAACTTAAGCAAAGACCCTGGTGAAACAAACGATATTGCAAACAAATACCCCAAGCGTGTAGAGCAACTTACTGCGCTTATATTCGCATGGTATAAAGAAGCAGATGCGCAATTTTTAACGTCTAAAGATAATATCAACTATTGGCAATTAAAGAGGATTTCCAAGATGTTTTATAAAAAATATAACGCTCTATTTGCTTTATCCAGCTTACTATTTTTAACCTTAAGCTGCGCTAAACAACCCGCAGAAGATATTAAAAGTTCAACGGCCCCAAATATTATTTATATTTTGGCTGACGATATGGGATATGGAGATGTCGGTGTTTATGGCCAAACTAAAATTAAAACTCCAAATATAGATAAACTTGCTAGTGGAGGTATGAGATTCACACAACATTATGCAGGTTCAACAGTCTGTGGCCCATCTAGAGCAAGTTTATTAACTGGTTTTCATTCTGGGCATAGTAGTATTCGTGGCAACCCTAAATGGACTAATAGTGGCACCCCAGTAGATTTAAAACCTGCAGATATTACCCTTGCTGAAATGCTAAAAGATAATGGCTATAACACCGCGGCAATTGGGAAATGGGGCTTAGCAGAAAGTGACGACCCTGAACTTAAAGCCATGCCATTACAGCAAGGTTTTGATTACTTCTTTGGCCTAAAAACACATGTCGAAGCGCATCATTATTACTGGCATCGATTGTTTGAAAATAATCAGCCCTTTCTTTTAAAAAATAATGACTATATGAATAATACAGGTATTTATACCCATGACTTATTTACTGAAAAAGCAATTGAGTATGTGAAAAAACAAAACAATAAAAAGCCTTTCTTTTTATATTTAGCGTATACCATCCCACATCTTGCCATGACGGTTCCTGAAGATTCAAAAAAACAATACCTTGGCTTAGGCTGGCCTAAACGTGAGATGAATACCAAAAAGCATTACCGTAATGATATTGAAGGCAATACTACGTATGCCGGCATGGTTTCACGTATGGATAGAGACATAGGCTCACTAATATCAACATTGAAAGAACAAGGCTTAACAAAGAATACCTTAGTCATATTTACCAGTGATAATGGTCATGAATATGATCGAGGATTTTTCGATAGCAATGGCGAATTTAAAGGGCGAAAACGTGATTTATATGAAGGAGGCATTCGTATTCCTTTCATAGCAAAATGGCCTGGCACGATTGCAGAAAATTCAACATCAGATCATATATCAGCTTTTTGGGACATGATGCCAACGTTCTGCCAAATAGCAGGTGGTAATAACTGCCCTACCACTGACGGTATATCTATGGTCAACGAACTAAGACAAAGCGGTACACAACAAAAGCATAAGAATTTATATTGGGAATTTAATGAAGCTAAAGGCCCCTTACAAGCACTACGAAAAGGTGATTGGAAACTAATTAAACGTTATAAAAAGCCAATTGAGCTATATAACTTAGCCAATGACAAGAGTGAATCAAACAATCTTGCAAAAGACCATCCAGAGCTTGTTCAACAACTATCTATAGAACTAGCAGCTTCAAGAAGCGAACATGATGAATTTACTTTAGTGAAGCTTAAAAATCCATGGGATAAATAATTTTATATACAAAAACATTAATTAATGAATAGATAATTAGCATTGTTATAAATGCTTTTAACTAAACCTTCATTATTTATAAAGAAGTGAAACATATCCTTGTTAGTTAAACAAAGTTGTAGGTGGGTGTTTTATGAATAAATACCGTTTAAGTTTTGCCCGTATCAATATCATTTCTGGTAATCTTGTAGAAATAATCATTGATAATGAAACATTAGTGAGTTTAGAAATGGTAGAGGAACTCGATAAGTTCCTCGATAACTCTTTTAACTTCTCCTTTGGTTTACTTATTAATAAAGTTAATGGTTATGCTTATAGTTTTGAAGCTATGATGACGATGGCATCCCTTGAAAATATTCAAGCCATCGCTGTTATTAATTATACAAAACATGGTGAAGACGTTACTGACGAGATAATAAAACGAAGAAAAATCGACCAATTAAACATCAAATCTTTTTCTGCCCTTGAATTAGGCTATCAACGGGCTCTTACTTGGCTTCAAAACCAGCTGGTTTGCGTTTAACAACCTTGTTCTAATCAAAACATCACTGTAAAAACTATCTTCATTACAATAGTGTTAGAACAATAAACAGATTTTTATCGTTCGTTGATGGCTAAATTCTCGTTTATAAGTTCGCTTATCAATAAATATATAATTAACCGCCATGCTTTATTCGGTAGTTTCGACACTCTACATTGACGCAGTTTTTACCCCAACGTTTAATCACGTCAGCAACACCTGCATCAGACTCGACATATTGACCTTTATCATCAGTTGATTTAACCCAATCAACGAGAATATTTCGATGTTTTAATAGCTGTTGTTTATATTCGCTAATCTTAGCTAAATTATTAATTTCGTGTGGATCATTAACTAAATCATAAAGCTCTTCTGCGGGCCTTGTTGGTGCCATAAAAGCGGCTTGTGCAGGTGTTAAGCTCCCTTCTTGATATAATTTTTTATATGCGGTCATAAACGGAAATGCTTTGGGGTGTAAATCTCGATATTGAGGCTGCATGTAAGCTCGTTCTGGAAAATAGTTTTTTATATACTTAAAGCGTTTAGTACGAACTGCGCGGATGCGATCAAAAGTATAATCAAGACGATCTCTCGCAGCGATAGTAAACTCTTTTTCCTGATATGTTTTTGCAAATAAATCATCCCCTTCCATGTAGGCAGGGATATCAATACCTGCAATGCCTAGGGATGTAGTACCAATATCAATACCGTTAATAATATCATCACGCACTGCCCCGTTAGCCCTAATCTGTTCGTTTCCTTTTGACCAACTCACAACAAATGGAACCCGTAAACCGCCTTCGTAAACAAACTGCTTGTGTCGTGGCAATACCATACCGTGGTCGGTAAAGAAAAATATCGCGGTGTTTTCAAATAAATTATTTTCTTTAAGCTCGTTAATTATCTTGCCCACTCGCATATCGGTAATCGCAATTTGCTCATAATGCCGTGCCCATGCTTTTAAAAATGTTGGGTGCTTAGGATAATAAGGAGGAAGTTTATCTTTAATGGAGTTTGGAGCTATTTTGACGATTGCTTTAGCTTTGTCCTTACCGCCCTCTAATTGAATTTGACCAAAAAACGGCTTGTTTTTATTAAGTTTACTTAATTTAAATTTTGCGCCTTTTTGAACAACACCCCTAGGGTTTGCACGGAATTTTTTTAATCTTTCAGTTATCGGATCTAACGAGAACATTTCATTATGTTGATAGTTAAAATTGTAGTCTTCCTTACCCATGTTAAAGGTTTGATACCCTTTTTCATTAAACAATTCAGCTATCGTTTTATATCCTTTAGGTAAATAAATTTGTGAACCGTCACCACGTGAACTTCTATGATTATGAACTCCTAATGTAGTAGGCATAGATCCAGTAATAATCGCAGAACGTGTTGATGAACATACAGGTGCAGGCATGATAGCCGTATTAAATCTTACGCCTTGTTTCGCTAAAGAGTCGATATGTGGAGTTGCAACAGTATCGTCACCATAAGCGCCCATCCAGTCGTTCATATCTTCAACATAGATCCATAATACGTTAGGTTGTATTAATTTATTAGACGTAACATTGATTGTTTTAGCGGTAACAATAAAGCTAAAAAGATTCAAACAGATAAAAGTGATAATTATTTTTGATTTATTAAACATAGTAATGCTGCTCTAGGTAAAATTTAAAGGATAAACTAGTTGTCATACACGGATAAACGTACAGATTCTAACTCAAGGGTTAACTGGTCTATATCTCCCGTTTTTAAAAACTTTGCAAAACTGACAACCGCATGACGTTCAAACGCTGGTTCCGCACCTCGGTCAAAAAATGGTGACAAACCTTTAGCATTTTTAATGGATTTAGTTCCCGCTATAGCGTATTTGTCATTTCCTGTTGTAGCGCCAATTAGTGCGGGGCTGGTATGTAAAAAAGCTGAAAGGATATTTTGAATTCGCGTTTGTGAGATAAATTCGAGAAACTGTTCGCCATAAGCTATTTTTTGACTATTAGCCGCAATAAATAACACATTAGACGGTGCCGTTTCATATTTAGGAATATCATTAATTTTTGGAAAAGGCATAAACTCCACCTCTTGTTTCAAATCATCATTAAAAATTCGACTACTTAATGGTGTGCCCATCAAGACAAAGCCAATTTTATCCCTCAAAAAATAAGGTAGGTATTGCTGCCAACGCAAATTATAATAACTCGTATCGTAAAAACCTCGATTTATTAAGTCTTGCCATTCAACAAAAACTTGTTGAATTTTTTTACTCGTAAATGATATTTCACCTTGCATTATTTTATTAAAAAAGGCTAATCCATGAATACGTAAGACCAAATATTCAAACCAAGCCGCAGCGATGTAAGGCTGCTCTTTAGAGGCAGGAAATGGAGAAATCCCCATATTTTTAAGCTTTTGGCAATATTCTTTAAATTCTGGCCAGGTTTGAGGTACAGGCCCTAATTTATCGGTAATAGATTTTTTGTAAAATAGCCCCCAAGTATACATTGCATATGGAATTGCGTATTGCTCACCATTATAGGTACTGCCTTGAATCAGCTCTTTTCTATATTTTGAGTGCCAACCATTTTTTTGCCAGAGATGACTTATAGGATGCACCGCACCTAATTGAGCCATTTTTTGTAAACGCATATCATTATGGCCATAAAGCACATCAGGCGTATTTACGCCCTTAACAAGCCATTGGTGCATATTTTCATCAAAATTATAATCTTCGATAAATTTTTGAGGGATTACTTTAATTCCCGTTTCTTCTTCAAACTCTTTGAAAATCGGTAAAAAAGCGTATCTAACCGACGGTAATACATTCAAAATTATTTTGATGGATTTTTTTGGGGGTATTCTTTTAGTAGTTGAACTATTAAAAGTGTCTGCACTAGCTATACATAAGGGGAGGTAAACACAGTAACCTATCAAAATAATGAGAGTTTTCATGTAAAAATCCTTTCTGCTTTTGTCTTATTAAGTTTGTTCCAACCGCGTAAAGAATTACTTAATTAAGGAGCCAAACCTTTAACTATAAAAAATTAACTAACAACGTACTTGTGATTCTTCTAAGCCAATAACACCGGTTAACTGGTAAATAAATACGTGCCCTGCTTGAGGTTCATTAATTAATTGTTCTGTGGATAAATCTTGTTTTGCACTCGTAACAATCAATAAATCTAAATTTTTACCACCAAAGGCGACACAAGAAGGTTGTATAGTTGGAATAGTTATTTCGAAAACCACTTCACCTAAAGGGGAAAAACGAACGACTTTTGCTCCACCCCATTGCGCACTCCACAAATAACCTTGGCTATCAACACAAGCACCATCAGGAAAACTATTGTTTGATGTTTTGGCAAAAACTCTTTTGCTTCGAGTATTGCCCGTTGATGGTTCAAAATCATATTGATAAATAGTTTGTTTGGGTGAATCAGCATGATACATAGTCAAACCATTGGGGCTCCAACATAGGCCATTTGATATTTCAATATCCGTCAATATTTTATGGCATTGCTTGGCGTCATCAAGGCAATATAGGTTGGCCGATTGTTTTTCATGATTACGTTGTTCAACCATAGTACCAGCCCAAAATCGACCTTGTCTGTCCGTTCGACCATCATTGAAACGATTGCCCTTTATGGATAATTCAGGTCGGGCAACCCACTCTAAATCATTGCTGTAAATATCATAAAAAGCAAAGCCTGATGCAAAGCCAACGAGTAAACGGCTATCATTTTCAATAAAACTGAAACAGCCAACTCGCTCAGGCATTGCATATTTTTCTATACGTTTTGTTGGCATTTCATAACGATATAAACAAGCACTTTCAATGTCAGTCCACCAAATGGATTGGCTTTGGGTATGCCATTGTATTCCTTCACCCAGTTGGTCACCATTAGATATAGTTTGAATCAACCGTGCTGAAATATCGTTATTCATTGCTTACCACCAAGTAGTGTAAAGTCGACCATTATTAAAGATACGGCAACAGTTGAGATATTATGAGAGATAGTAAAGCGCCCTCCTATTTTTGATACATTGGTTACTTGCTCTGTTGTAACCACTGTTTCTGCACCAATAAACAATCAGCAGGTAAAAATTTTGTAATTTTTTGATACATCCCACTACGTTAGGTCTATTTAAAGGCACTTCAAAGATTAGAATACCAGATTCATAAATAGTTTCGTCAATATTGTAAGTCCGATTTAGTTCAAGATCTCGTAAGAATGAATATTTAAGTATTCTTTTAACATAGGCATTTATTAAGATAATTAAACAACGCACGTATTTATAATATAAATAGGATATAATTAAAAGCTGTTTATTAACTATTTTTTATTTGTATAGACATTATTAAAGTTAAAGCTTTTCTAGAGATAGAAAAGATTGATTGAGTTTAGAAAATCCACTAAT
>Ga0209292_1004766_pt1 | contig 14150 bp, 8 predicted proteins | sample GOMGulsemesocosm_2_FD_184634 | JGI IMG/M metagenome (GOLD analysis project Ga0209292, IMG submission 184634) | Methane-oxidizing microbial communities from mesocosms in the Gulf of Mexico - GOM9C Gulf of Mexico (SPAdes) (version 2) | ecosystem: Environmental > Aquatic > Marine > Cold seeps... | reverse complement strand
TTGGTACATATTCGTCAAGGTGCTAAAAAAGTTTTATTTTCTCACCCTGCAAGCCATGACATTGATGCCACCATTATTTATGGGGTTAATCATCAATTGTTAACTAATGATAGTAGAATTGTCTCTAACGGCTCTTGTACTACCAACTGTATAGTACCGGTAATAAAAGTGCTTGATGATGCCTTTGGTATTGAAAGTGGCACTATTACTACCATTCACTCGTCAATGCATGATCAACAAGTTATCGATACCTATCACCCGGATTTGCGCCGTTCAAGGGCAGCGAGCCAGTCAATTATTCCTGTTGATACTAAACTTGCCGTGGGCATTGAAAGAATATTACCCAAATTTAAAGGGCGCTTTGAAGCGATTGCGGTACGAGTACCAACACTTAATGTTACCGCAATGGACTTAAGTATCACGGTTAATCAAGATGTAAGTATCAATGACATTAACCAAGCGATAAAAGTGATTCAGGCTAAAGCACTGACTGAAAATGGACTGCAAGGAGTGTTATCCTATACTGAAGAGCCACTTGTTTCTGCTGATTTTAATCATGATCCACATTCTTGCATCGTCGATGGTAATCAAACCCGAGTAAGTCATAAACGCTTAGTTAAAATGTTAGTGTGGTGTGATAATGAATGGGGGTTTGCCAATAGAATGTTAGATACCACAGAGAAAATGTTTACTATAAAAAGCTAGCGGTAGCGCTGCCCTATTAATCAGCATAGTAAGTAGTAGCGGATAGCGATATTTTCATATTCGATAATATCGCTCCTCTAAAACGGTTAAGTAAACATTGATTTAGTATCAGCACACATCGCGATAAATTCTTCCGTTTTCATAAACTCAACATCGGGTAAAATACCTTTTTTTACATAACTATTTATCAGCACTTCTTGGGTTGACTCATTTTTAAAAATACCATGATAAATAGCACCGGCTCTTATAAAGTCTAAATAATGAACTTCTTGAGGTAAAATAGTTAAATCATTCCAACTTTCAACTAATAGCGTTAACTCTTCTGAGAATTCCCAAGCGCGTGTAATCGTTCCGCCCACTTTTCCTGACAACTTAATTATTGCTTGTTGTAAAAAAGCTGGGTTAGCAAAAACATCCGGATGTTGTTCCGCTTCAGTTAAAATGGGTAGCACGCCAATATTATGAACTAACGCTGCTAATGTAACCGTATCTAAGGTTAACGGTGAGTGCTTATACTCTTTTAAATACATTCCCATTAGCGTTATAGCCACCGAGGCAACATCAATGGTTTTAAGCCATGATTTTTTCATATACATAGCAACCACGTCATTTTCGGAGACAAACACTTGCTCAAGTGCCATTGCCGTGGCAATACTTTTTATTTGTCTTAAACCAATACGCGTAACCGCTTGAGAAACCGTTTCAACTTTAACGCTTCTTCCCAATAAGGCACTGTTAGATACTTTAATCATCCCCAAGGAAAGTGCTGCGTCATGGGAGATCACATCACTCATATGAGATAAATTAACGTCTGGATCATCCGCAGATTGTCTTACTTTCAGGGCGACTTCCGGCAAAGTAGGCAACACTAAAGCATCTTGCTTAATTTTTTCCATTAAAATGGTATACAAGGCATTTTCAATCGCCATAAAATTCTCCTTTATTTTTATTGTTGAAAACACAATCAATACCCTAAAAATAGCACAAAATCCGCTAAGCCAGAGTTTTTTTTCTATTTTTCAGTATTGTATGTTTTTACAACTATCACTCTCTTTAATCGGCTGTTTGTGCTATTAGCCATTCATCTAAAATGACACGTTGTTGAATTAAGCGCTTTAACATGACTCATTTCAGCACTCCAAATAAAAAAAGACACCGATCATATTCATAATAGGTGTCTTAATTACTTACTATTTATCAGTGCGTTTAGATAAACAAAACTTAAGCTAACTTGAGTTAAGCTCTAGTGCTCTTAATCTTTACTGACCTTAATTTTATAAAAAATGCTATAAAGCACCGGCACAGCAATCAAGGTGAGTAAGGTGGCAAATGCTAACCCCCCCATAATTGTTACCGACATATCAGCAAAGAAAGGATCGGCAATTAAAGGCATGACCCCTAAAATAGTGGTTATTGCCGCTAAAGAGACCGGTCTTAGACGGCTTAAACTTGCCTCTACAATAGCCTGAGCGGCAATTTTGCCTTCGGCTATTTGTAAATCGATTTCTTCAAGTAGCACAATGGCATTTTTGATCAACATACCAAACAAACTTAAAAAACCTAATAGCGACATAAAACCGAACGGTAAATCAGCCAATAATAACCCCGCCACAACCCCAACGATCGCCATAGGAACCACTAACCAAATAATCAAGGGTTGACGAGCTCGACCAAACAACAGCACACTAATGATAAACATCACTAAGAAGCCAAGTGGTAACCCTTGACCCAATGCCTTTTGTGCTTTTCCTGAGGACTCATATTCACCCCCCCATTCAAGTGCATAACCGTCAGGTAGCTCAATGTTTTCAATCAGTGGCTTAATGCGAGTTAAGGCGGCTCCCGCAGTTTCATCATAACCCGCTTCAGCCATCACCGTTATGGTTCTGACGCGGTCTCGACGATTAATCAACATTTCTTCACTGTCAAAACTGAGTTTACCGCTGACTTGTTTAAACGGAATATAACTACGCTGACTAGCACTCCACACTAAGCCATTTTCAAGATTGGCTAATTGATCGTCACTGTTACTATTAATTTGACGACTGTTCTTAGCAACAATTGGATAAACATAATCGCCTTCTTGAAGCTGCCCTAATGTCAGGCCACTGGTATAAAACTGAATAGCTTGATTGAAATCATTGCGGGACACACCGGCAACGCCAGCGGCATTATCATCAAACTCAGGCATTAACATAATACCTTTGCTCCGCCAGTTATCCCTGACATCGCGAATAGCGCCATCTTGTAGATAAATTGCTTTAGCTTGCTCTGCCAGCTCTCGTAACACCACCGGATCAGCACCCGAAAATCTTGCTTGTAATTTGGCTCCGCCACCGGGACCAAATTGCATCACTTGAGCAAAATACTCCGCATTAGGATTAACTGTGCGTAGCCGCTCTGCCAAATTTTTTGAAATTTGAGGAATTTGGCTAGCATCTTCAACTCTCACTAAATATAAACCATAACTTTCGTTAGGCATTTGCGGGCCGTACACTAACGTAAAGCGGTCTGCACCTTGACCAATAAAAGTTGTTAACGCGTCAACTCCTTCTGTCTCAAGTATTAACGCTTCACCTGCTTTCATATGTTTTTGAGTGGCACGAATATCATTATCTTGTGGCCCCCAATAGTGAATAAAGAAATTTGGGGTATTAGAGTTAGGGAAAAATCCCTGTTTTATTAACCCAAAACTTGCAAACGCAGTGACAGTAATGGTAACTAAAATGATCACGGTAATTACACGGTAATGAAGCGCATTACGCAATAAAGCAAGGTAGCTTTTATGTAATAATGACGGGGTTTCTTCATTAGTTGTTGGTTGACCCACTTTATAGAAGTACTTACCTAGTAGGGGCGTTAACGTAACGGCTAAGATCCAGCTCAACATTAATGATATTAATACCACGGCAAATAGCGAGAATAAAAACTCACCGGTAGCATCATCCGATAAACCAATACCAGAAAATGCAGCAATACCGATAATAGTTGCGCCCAGTAACGGCCATTGCGTCCGCTTAACAATAAAACTAGCAGACTCCATTGCTGACTTGCCTTTCTCCATACGCAGCATCATGCCTTCAGCCACCACAATGGCATTATCAACTAGCATTCCCATGGCGATAACCATAGCACCTAGTGAAATACGCTCTAATTGCAACCCATAAAGCCACATAATTAACACAGTACCTAATACCGTAATTAATAGGGTTCCACCAACAACAATACCTGAACGCCATCCCATAAAAAGGCACAATGCCAGGGTTACTACCGCCACTGATATTTCAAGGTTGAGCACAAAGCCGCTGACTGCTTTATCAACTATTTTGGCTTGATTATAAATTGGCGAAACAAAAATACCTGCAGGGAATTCGGCTAATACCTGTGCTAACTTGGTTTCTATCAGCTTACCTACTTCAACAATGTTAACTTCATTTTGTGCCGAAATACTTAATGTAATTGCACTCTCACCGTTATAGCGTTTTATATCAGAAGGAATGTCCACTGGTTGTAGAGTTAACGACGCGACATCTTTAATTTTTATTGACGCATTTTTACCAGGCAAAACAAAAGAAATATTTTCAATTTCTTCAATTCTATTCGTCGCCGCCGCTACTGGTATCCGTAGCTGTTTATCGCCAACTTTGATCCTACCGCCAGCAAATGGTTGCAGATTACTCGCTAATATTTGTTGGATATCAGGAAATGAAAGCCCTAAACCGGCAATTTTATAGGTATCAATATTTACGACTATTTGCTCCGCTAAAATGCCATTTACCGACACTTTTGCAACCCCGTCCACCGTTAATAATTCACGGCGAATAATGCGTGAAAACTCGCGCATTTGATACGCTGAAAAGTCAGGGGCAGTTAAGGCGTAATACAATCCATAGACATCACCAAAATCATCAATCACTATAGGAGAACTTGCTCCTTGGGGTAATTGGCCATGAATATCACTGAGCCTCTTTCTTAACTCATCCCATATCTGGGGTAATAATGGTCCGTCAATGGTTGGCTTAACTTCCATAGTAACGCGAGAGAAACCAGGCTTACTTTCTGATTCAACTTTTTCTAATTGCCACATTTGCTGTAACGCAATCTCTATTTGCTCAGTAACTTCTTTTTCAACTTTTTCAGCACCCGCGCCTGGGTAGTAAGTCATGATCACAGCTTGTTTGATTGTAAATGCAGGATCTTCTAGTCTGCCAATACTTTTTAAGGCGATCATGCCGCCAATGAGGAAACATAAACTGATCAACCAAATATTGATCGGTTTAGTCAGTGAATAACGGGCAATATCCATCTTTAGAATTCCGCCTTATATTCTTTTACTTTTAAATTAGCGCGCATCTGATTCACGGCAGCTGAAACAACTTTATCCCCTAAGTTCAAACCACGAGATACCGCAACGCTTTCCCCCACTAAAGCCGCTACTTCAATGTTTGCTTTTTCAACAACCCCATGTGTTTGGTTAAATCGCCACACATAAAAACCTGACGACTTTTCACCGACGAGTGCGTTAAGCGGAATCAGCAGTACTTGTTCATCATGTGCTAATTTTTCAATTTTTACCGTAGCGCGTGAGCCCGGTAAAAACAGATTTGTGACCTTGCCATCAATGGCAAAAGTCACTTGATAAGTTTGGGTAATAGGGTCTGGCGTAGTTTTATGTTCAACATAATGAAGATCAAAAACGTGCTCCTCTTGATCGATAATATACGCCGTTGCTTTTATATTACGATCCCCTGAATTTGCAGTCATAATGCGCTCAGGTACCTCAAAGGTAAAATACAACTGTGAGCGATCTTGTAAGTTAGCAATGGTATCACCAGCCTTAATATAACTATTATTTTCAATATTACGAGTACCAACTACCGCATCAAATGGTGCGGTAATAGTGCTGTAGCCTAAATCTTGTTTTGCTTTATCAAGGGTGAGTTTTGACAGCGTAAAGGCAGATTTAGCATTGTCTAATTCTGCTTGTGATGCGACATTTTTAGTGAACATCTCTTCCATGCGCTTTAAGTTTCGACGTGCATCTTGATGACGAGTATAGCTTTCATCAACACGACGTTGATAGGGTATCGGATCAATGGTTGCTAGTACTTGCCCTTTACTAACCTGACTGCCTTCAACTAAATCAACATGGGTTAAACGACCCGAAACTTCAAATTTCAAATCAACCGTAGTCACTGCTGACACAGTAGCGGGAAAGACAAAGCTATTATCTATACGTGACTCGATCACGCTAAAAAGCTGTACCACTAATGGTTTTTCGTCTGCAACTTCTACCTCTGGTTCAGAGCAAGCTTGTAACAGCAACAAAACACTAATAACGACCAATCGAATCACGTTGATTTCACCTTAATATGAAAGTCTTATATCGCTTATGGGCGAGCTAAGTATTGAAAATGGGGGGTTTCACACCTCAGTGTAAAATCTAATAGAATACTAGCACAGGTTTACACATTTACACAATGTGTAAACCTGTTGTTTCTTGTGATATTACCTATTACAATAAATGTTATATTTAACGTTACAAATATTAGAAGCTATAGCTAATCAGCTCCAAAGGAAAAATGTTGCCTAACTCGGTCGAAAAAATAATTATTGCCGCTCAAGCCTGCTTTTATCAGCATGGTTATAGTGCCGCTAATGTTTCGTTAATTGGCCGTTACGCCAATATTTCACGCGCAACTATTTATAAAAACTTTAGTTCAAAAGAAGCGATATTTCGAGCGGTAGTTGAAGAGCATATTACCCAGAGTAATATCGCGTTAATTGATTACAGCCAATCAAAAGGTGATTTTTGGTTTGATACCGAACAGTTAATTTATGGTCGGTGCCAAGGTATTTTTGATGAAGTAGCAAGCTCACTGATTAGATCTGAACTAATTCATGCTGGGCAACTATATTGTCATGATTTATTGCTCGCGAATAAACAACTGGTTCAGCAAGCGATTATTAAAAGACTTGAGCAAGAAGTGACTCAAACTAAGTTGAATGTTGAACAGGTTGGTTTATCAATAGAAGATTTTGCTAAGGTGATCGAGTCAGCACCTATTGGTATTGCTTTTTCAGCGATTGAAGACAACAGTAAAGCAATGATAAAAAATATTTTCCAAATTTTTAAAATGAGTGTTTCTAGGTCTCGTTAACTGCTGCCTGAGCTAATGAGCTAATGAGGTAATGCGGTAATGCGGTAATGCGGTAATGCGGTAATGCGGTAACATAAGCTATGCTGATATTATCGCAATCCCTGCCATAATATCGATGATGATTTAATCAAAAAAAGCAAAAAAGGGGGAATGATCACATTCCCCCTTTTACTTTCAACTCAACATCAATAACTTGATAACAATAATATTAATTAACTAAGGTATAAGGCGCAGTTAAACTAATCTTATCTAAAGAATTACCCAGTAATATTTCAAAGTCACCTGGCTCAGCTAACCAACCATTGTTGCTTTCATCCCAAAATGAAAAGTCTCGGCGCGTCAAATTAATACTGACCGTTTTAGTTTCTCCTGGCTGTAGCATCACTTTAGCAAAACCTTTTAATTCTTTGTCAGGTCTGCTGACACTCGCAGCTTTATCACGCACGTAAAGCTGTACCACTTCAGCACCAGCCACCTTTCCGGTATTAGTCACTTTAGCAGTCACAATCAATGGATCATTCAGTGATGAAGTACTTTGTGAAAGTGAAACTTCGCTTAGCGCAAAATGGGTATACGAAAGACCATGGCCAAAACTAAACAATGGGCTAATTTGTTGTTGCTCAAACCAACGGTAACCAATAAAGACCCCTTCTTTATAAAGGCTTTCTTGCGCATTATAATCATCAAGAGCAATGGCTGCGGTATCACTTAACTTAGCAGGTAAGGTAATTGGCATTTTACCACTAGGATTAACAACACCAGTAAGGACATCAGCAAAGGCATTACCTGCTTCCATGCCGCCGTACCAGCCCCAAACAATCGCATTAGCGTCTTCAACCCAAGGCATTTCAACCGCCGAGCCAGCCACTAAAAAGACCACGGTTTTTTCATTAGCGGCGAGGAGCTTAGTAATGGTTTCATCTTGATTATTTGGCAACACCATATCTAAACGGTCAATCGATTCTCGATCATCAGCGTGGCTTAAACCACCAAAGTATATAACTGCATCGGCTTTTTTAGCGGCGGCAAGATAATCGCTTTCATTAACAAATAATGCCCCCGGAGCATTCCAACCTAAGGTATAACTTTCTTGACCGTCATATTGAATTTCAAAGGTATATTCTTCATTAGCTTGTAAATTTATCTCATGGCTCAGCACAGTGGCCGCATGGTTACCTGCATGGTTAATCACCTGTTGGCCATTAACTTTTAATGAGAAACCACCTTGAGTATTCACTTGTAGTTCGTGCGTACCATCAGTAAGCGGCTTAACTCTGCCGGTCATGGTGATATGTTGTATTTTGGTGTTGTTTGCTGTTGAAAGGTTAGCATCAAATTGTGAATCAACCAGCCAATCCGCTTTTATCAAACGCGTGCGTGCTTGATCCTCAAAGTAGCTAATATTCCACGCGGGGGTGCCGGTCCAGTGGCGACTAGCAACATATTCACTGGCAATAGCGCTAAGTTTATTGCTTTTTGCTCGCATCACTTGAATATTAACTTCATCACCAAACTTAGCACGAAGTCCTGCCAAAGGCGTTATTTCATAAAGTGATTTCACTTCTGACGAGCCGCCACCGGTACCATGTTTCTTATCGGCATTAGGCCCCATCACCAATATGTTTTTTATTTTCTTAGTGTCTAATGGCAGTACCGAATGCATGTTAACGGCATCGTTTTTAAGTAACACCACCCCTTGTGCGGCAATATTATAAGCCGCTTGTTGATGGGCTTTAGTATTACGAGCACCCGCGAGTCTATTTTTATCATACATACCAATACGGTGTTGTACGCGCAATACTCGTCGTGCTTTGTCATCAGCTACTGCTTCTGGAATTTCACCTGCTTCAATCATGTCTTGAAATGGCTTAGCTAAGAAATAATCTTGATAGTCTTTTACATCTGTACCCATCTCTAAATCAAGGCCATTTACCGCCGCGTCATAGGTATTAATATCGACATTCCAATCGGTTAATAGCACCCCCTGATAACCCCATTCTCCTTTGAGAATATCCATCACTAAATGCTTACTTTGATTGGCATTAGTTCCGTAATACTCATTATAGGCACCCATCATCCCCAATACATCCGCTTCGATTACCGCCGCTTCGAAAGCCGGTAAGTACACTTCTCTTAGGGTGCGCTCGCTCGGCTTAGCATTAACACCAGTACGGTTTAATTCTTGGGTGTTTAAGGCGAAATGTTTAACCGTTGCCGCAACATCATTTGCTTGAATGGCTTTTATTTGCGGCACCACTAATTTTGCCGCTAAGATAGGATCTTCCCCCATGTATTCAAAATTACGGCCATACAAAGGAAGGCGGGCTAAGTTGACCCCAGGGCCGAGTATAAAATCTTTTTGTCGATCGCGTGCTTCCGCGCCTAACACCTGCCCATGTAAACGTGCCATTTCTACATCCCAACTTGCCGCTACCGACGTTAGGTGTGGTAAATAAGTGGCATAATCGTCGGTCCACCCTGCTGGCGCCCAACTATGTCGTTCAATTTGATGGCGAACCCCGTGCGGGCCATCAGAGAGCCACATTTCCGGCACATTTAATCGTTCAATGGCATTGATGTGGAATTTACCGCTAGCATGGGTAAGTGACACTTTTTCTGCTAAGGTCATTTTGCCAAGCAAGTTATCAACATCTTGCTCAACCATCACCATACGTTCAGTGTTGGTACTAATCTGTACTGGTGCAGTGGCCTGTTTTACTTCTTGCTGACAAGCAGCCAACAGTGCTAACAAAGGCGTAATCGTAGATATTTTTGCTGAAATAGTCATAATACTCTTATAATTTTTTATGAAGAAAGTTATTCAATTAGTTTTAGTTTTTGAAAGACATCGGCGGTGATATAGCCTAAATTTTTACTGCCATTAACGGCGGTAATATCCACTGAGCCAATGAAGTTTTCTCGCTCTGCGGAGCCATCGTTATCACAATAGGCGAGCATAAAGCCGAGGGTTTTACCAACCGTTAACGTGACCGGTTGTTGGCTAGCTAAGTGACTGGCTAGGGTATGATCAAAGCGATCGTCAAATACTTGCAACGCGACCTCCCAAATAACCTTATTCGGTTTAGTGCTACTTCGTTGCCAAACACTGTTGATATGATCATTTAACAACACCGGATTCATTGAGCCGTCTTGGTTGTTAGCCGCTAAGTCAGCCACTTGGTTATCTAGCGCGATGTGATAGGCAAAGGCGTTATGGTTAAATTGATGATTACCACCGGAGGCATCTTCATCAATAAAAATTTCTAAACAATCATCATCCCAGTACAAATGCAAAGGATTCGCATGTTGATCAAATAACACATCATCAACAATTTCGACCAGTAAATATAATTGTCCTTGATCCCAGGTTAATTTGAACCGGCCATTAAAATCTTGTTCATTATAAGGAGCGCCTAAAATTAAATTAGCTAATGGCTGCCAGCTAGCCTGTTGCCAACTAGCTTCATCAGCACGACCATCAATAGTAATACTATCTATGGTTCGCTTGGCTGTGATCATATTTTGTGACGTTGTGCTCTTTTCAGAGGCTTGCGCAGTCTGAGTCGATAGCGTTAAAGCACTGACAATAAAAAATAGCGCGGTTAAATTGATTTTCATAAAACACCTACATTGTTAGGGATAGTTAAAAAGGAAATATGGTCACAAATATCTGTGATTGATTTAGTGGCATCAATCGAAGTGATATCCGTTTCATGAGGCTTAGGGGCTTCCATCGCGGCATATTGACTAGCCAATAAATCGGCATTAAAAAAATGTCCTTTGCGTTGGGTTATCCGCGTCGACACAGTGCTTTGCTCAGCCTGTAAATAATAATAATGACAGTGGTAGTCGAGTGCTCTGAAACAATCTCTATGCTTAGACTTTAATCCAGAATACGCCATCACCACTTGTTTTCCTTGTTGATGCAGACTCGATAATTGCTTACATAAAGTCACGATCCAAGGCGCTCTTAATGCTTCAGTAAGGGGAATATTATTCCCCATAGCCTGTTTAGCTTGTTCACTATGAAAATCATCCGCCTCAAGAAATTCAAAACCGAGTTGCTCAGCCACCGTTTTTGCGATGGTAGATTTTCCGGTACCACTAACTCCCATCACAATAACAAGCGCTAGTTTTTTATTACTTAACTTAGACATCAACAGGCACCCTTATTGATAATTGGTAATCACAATCAGCATCTAAATTTTTAATATGGTTGTTATAGAGTAACTCACCATCTAAATGACTTTCAATTTTAGTTACCTGAGCTGATTTCTCAATAGTAAAGTGCAGCACTGCTCCCCTAAACTCCCTAGTACCTGATATTTTATCTAAGCTACTAGGCAACTTTGGCTCAATAACCAGGCCGATACTGCTACCTTTTAAACCACACAATTCTTCAACCAAACATCTATATAACCAAGACACAGTACCGGTATTAAACAAATGGCTAGAGCGTCCGGCTTGTTTAGGTAATTGATGATAAGCACCGCGATAATAGTTGGGAATATACACCGGCAATTGACCTGTTTGCTGCGCATTATTTTCATTAGGGATCATTTTAGTGATCACTTCAAACGCCAAATCATTTTCACCCGCTTGATATAAGCTATAGGCATAGAAAATTGCCGCATGATTATAAACCGAACCATTTTCTGAGACCCCAGGATGCTTCTGAGTAATTCTGCCAATATCGGCAACCATCTCGGTATAGCTAGGCGCTAACATCATCACCCCATAAGGCGTCATGAGTTGTTCAGTAATGGCCGCAATCATGCTGGCTTGCTGATCTTTAGTCACCGCACCGCTGAGCATTGCCCAACTTTGTGGATTAAGGAATATTTTGCCTTCGTTATCATCACGCGTACCAAAAACACGATTATCATCAGTGATACCACGTGCAAACCATTTTTCATGCCATAAGTAATCATTCACCGCTTGGTTAATTTTTTTAGCGTTAAGACGAAAGTCATCAAGGTGAGTTAAATTGATTTTTCCGGAGAATTTTTCACAAAGATCGCACCAAGTATTTAATGCATAAGCCGTTGCGAGCGAAAGCCAACTAGACACCCCTTTTCCTTTGTAACCCACCATATTCATCGGGTCACACCAATCACCTTGTTCGATAAGGCTTAAACCTCGGTGATCGGTCGCATTTATTAACCAATTTAATGACAATTCGATATGCTGAGCAAAGGTCTGCTCTTGCTCACAATCGGCAAAGGCAATCGGATGATTAAGTATATCGCTGTCGCCAGTCTCATTTAAATACACCGCCAAGCAAATCGGTAACCACACACAATGATCAGCATGAGGTACTTGGTTGATATACTTTAGTTCAGCATGTTCATGCAATAAAATGCCATCGGGCATCGCGCCGTTAACTTTTTGTTGTGATAACGCCAAAATAAAAGCGCTTCTTGCCACCTCTGGCTTGATATAGCACATGCCCATATTATCTTGAATATAATTTCGGGTTTGCGGATCGGTACTTAAGCGATTTACATCGCCATGATAAAACATCTGCCTTGGCAGCCACTGATTAACAAAGGCATCAAAACCTACATTGTTTGTATTCAGTGTTAAACAGCCTTTGCCTTGAGCAATATACTGATCATATTGCTGCTGCACTTGTTGTCTTTGAGGCGCTGCTAAATATCGTTTTTTCAAAAGGGAAATTTCAGCTTCATCTTTAGCAGGACCAAATAAAAATTGGTAATCTAGCTGCTCATTTTCAGCTAGATGTTCGTTATATTGCACAACAGCCACCGGCGTTTCATAACGCGCATCTTCATTCGATAGACTGTTCATCTTTAACGCATCAGGGTTAGCTAAACCGCCTTCTCCTTCAAAGGAGCTTTGACTGACATGCCAGCTATCAGGGGTTTTATCAGCAATGAAAAAAGTTTTATCTTTTAAGTTTTGGTTTTTAAAATACTGATCTACTTTCTGATAAGGGGTTACCGATGTTGCCACAATGCCATTTAACGATGGTTCAAAGGTGGCAGACTGGTTCATCCATGACATATAACCAATAGAGAAATAGGGATAAATACTGAGCCTACGTTGACCTTGGGCTAAGTTTTTAATTGATAAAGACCAGCGCTCAACAGCATCTTCTTGCGCTAAGCTGACCGTAATTTTTATCTCGAGCTTGTTATGCTCAATCAACCAGCTAATATCACTAGCGCTTTGTACAAACGTGAACTTATCAAGGCTTACCCGCATTGGCTCATAAGGTACTGAAAATTGCTGCTGACTATCGTGATCCTTTATATAAAAAAACCGCCCCGGATGATGAGTAAAATAACTATGCTCAGGCTGAATAAAGGTTTTTTCTTCTTGATTAGGCCCAAAAGAATATTTACTTGGCTCAGGCTGCATAAATTGTCCGTTAACATAACCACGGCAATTTACCTGCAGTACCATGCGCTTATTCCATAAATAACCACTAGCTTTAGGTAGGTTTACTGGGCTGTTAAGCGTTGTTATCTTACTTTCTTGGTGAACAAGTTTGTCTACGTTATCCATTTAGCACAACCTCTTGACCATGTTGACTTGCAGGTTCGCTAGCGGGTGCTTTTCTTTGCTCTAGCTCATTTTGTACACTTTGTAATTTTTGATCATTGAGTGGATACATCCATATCAACGGTATCGCTAATACGGCAAATACTGCCGGAATTACCGTCATTAATAACACAATGCCTTGTTCTGAAGCACCTGTTTGCACTTGATTAGCAACATAACCTAGCGAGGCTAACATCCAACCTATCATTGCTCCAGCTAATGCCCCGCCCAATTTTTGTGCAAAGGCTGCTGCAGAGAATATCATCGCCGTTGCTCTTCTGCCGGTACGCCATTCTGAAAAGTCTGCGGTATCTGCATACATAGAAAACACTAACGGTGATTTAGGCCCTAGCGCTAAACCAATCAAAATTTGCAGTAAAAACATCATTGTAATGTTATCGCTTGGTACAAAGTAAAAAGAAACTGAAAGCACCGCCACAACTGAAATTAAGATCAGCAGTAATTTACGTTTATCAAAAATTCGCGTCAGTAACGGCGTTGACGCCGCGCCGACGGCTAAGGCGAGCATATAAGACATAGCAAAACTGCCAATTAAATCAGGACGTTCAACATAGTATTTAAAGTAAAAAGTACCTGAGCTAGCGCGAAGTGAAATTGTCACCATGATAATAAGGGCTAACGCAAATAACACTAACCACGGCTTATTTTGGGTAAGATCTTTTATATCTTGTAAAATAGGGGTTTTCTGATCAGGTG
>Ga0209292_1004762_pt1 | contig 14160 bp, 11 predicted proteins | sample GOMGulsemesocosm_2_FD_184634 | JGI IMG/M metagenome (GOLD analysis project Ga0209292, IMG submission 184634) | Methane-oxidizing microbial communities from mesocosms in the Gulf of Mexico - GOM9C Gulf of Mexico (SPAdes) (version 2) | ecosystem: Environmental > Aquatic > Marine > Cold seeps... | reverse complement strand
AAGAAATTTTTGTATCATTTGAGCTAATGCCAATAAACTCAGGAACTCCGTTCTTAATCTCAAATACAGAGGCTTGAATAGCTTGCCCGACAAAAGCAGAACGAATGAATACAACTCTAGATGTGCCTTGTTTTACATTCGTAGATACTTGTTGAGTAACGGGCTCCATAAGCGTTGATTGACAACCAGCAAGTAATATTAAAAACCCTAAAGCCATGATATTTTTAATTAACATTTTGTTTGGTTCCTTTTATTGATTTTATTAGTTTTAAAATGCAGAGCACAAAGTAACATATTGAACTTATGTAATAAATACTATTAATTTACATGTTGCTAACATAGGTTTTTTAATCATCTTTTGACCTATAGTTAAAGTGCTATGTTAATGATAAAACTATGTTGCTTCACTATCTATTTCGTAAATATGTTACCTAGGCATTCATATAGGGTATTTTAAGTGACTAGTATTGGTTGGCAGTAGGAACGATTAGGAAAATTTTAATTATTGCCTTTGTGTTTATAAAGCTGATGTTGAATATTTAAACTTAGAATAGGTGAATAATATAGCTACAGTAGCCTTAGTGACGTCACATACGGACAATGGCACGCTCGATTCTGATACTTATAGCTGCTATTTGGGGATGATAAACCGGTAGATATCGACTTTATTTAACAAGTTAATTTCAAATTGTCTGCATAAGTACTGTCATTTACCTTTACGATCATATTGATATTCTGGTTTTTTAAATAAGGTAAAAAAAGAAAGCACCATAGATGGCACAGAATAATATGCCAGTAGTGTAATTATTATTTTTATGGACAGGAATGATTAACACCAGTTAAACCTTATGTTAATATATGAATTCTATTGAAGGGAATCAATAGGATAAGATAATACTTAACTTATTATTTCCTTCTGAATTTAAAAGGAATGTTAAATTGAAGTATGTAAACCTAATATTTATAAGCGCCTCGATATGTTTATTAACCGCATGTTTAGAAGTTGAAAACGACAGTAATGATGACGTTGTGCAAGCCCTTGAAGCACAAAACCAAATCCTTAGCGAATCAAATAAAACAAATAATGAAACACTTAGTGTTGCCTTAACAGGTATAATACTTAATGCGTTCGATAAAACCGAAATCCCTTCAGCGAATATTACCGTTGTGGCTGCAGACGTAGTTATTCACGATAACCTTGTTTTTACTGGTGGTGAATTTAAGCTAGAAAACCTTCCGGTCAGAGCTGATATTGAACTTATTATATCAAGTAGCGATAACAGTTTTATACCCCGTACATTTTTTATGAATACTGGCTATGCATATGCAGCTAATACTCCTTATGATATTGGGGCGTTTTTAGTTTCAGAAGGTATTGATGTGCAGGTTGCTGTAATTAATACGAGCACAGGTTTACCTTTGTCTACATTAGAATTTGTGGGTTACTCACATAATGGTAGTAGCTCAAGAGCTCATAAATATAAGCATGTTTCAGCTTATGACGAAGCTAACGGCGTATACAATATTACTCTACCTAAGTTTATTGATACTTCAATTAGAGCTAACTTAGATATAAATAAAGATGGTGAAAAAGACTTTTTTCCTGAATCAAACGAAAACGCATATGGCAATGATTTACGTTTATCATCAGCAAATTCTCAAGAATCATTTACTTTATATGTTGAGGAAGAAACACCATTAACAGAAGTTGAATATCGTATTTCTCTTATTGATGAAAGTGCAAATGTTATAACTGGTGCAGCACTATTAGCAACAGGCTCAGATGGCGTAGAATCGACCTCTACTTTTGATGAAGCAAGTGATCAATACGTTATATCTGCTATGTTCGACGATACTTCCGTTATTGAGGTTCCATCATTCTCTATAAATGATATTGATTATGAAAGTGCTTCAATACAATTTAGTAAGAATGATGATGAAAGCTTAAACGTCAGAATATATGGCACTTCACAAAACGTTTATTACAAAATACCAAATACTAACGTTGTTGAGTTAGCTATAATGCCAAGAGTCATTAATTACAGTGTGACTGATCTAAAAGTGGTTACAGCCGCCAATGAAGTTAACTCTGTTGATCATAGCTTTAGCGTATTTTATTCACAACCCATTACTGCATCAGCAAACAGTTTATCACTGACTAACACTTCTGGCTTTACAGTGGTTAAAGGCGATGATGATACAAATGATGTGGTTTTACCTGGCACTACTATCTTAACGGGCGGTGTTGATGTTCCTGTAACATTCGAAACGAGTTTAAATAAGACCAAATTAACCATCAAACCTGTTAATACATTAACACTAGGGCAAAGCTATACGTATAACGTTAATTCTTTAGTTGTTGCAGCTACTGAGGATTCGGTTGATATTAATGGCGATTCTCTTTCATTTTCTATCGAAAATAGTAGTGATGTTGCTTTTGATATTAATGACGTTCATCTAGATAATAATAATTATACAACTAACGGTACCGCAATAATTACCGCTAATTCAGCCGGTGATGGAGTTAATCCCTATAATTATGATCGTAATGCTTATTTATATTTACCATCAAGTATTAACACTTTACAAAGTCTTTCATTTCGCCAGGTTTCAGTAACTCAAGACGGCGCTAGCTCTAATTTAATAAGAAATTATATTTTTGTAAAAGATGGTAGCCCTTATAGCATTTCATCTGTGGGCTTAGTACAGCTAGCTCAAAATGAAAATGTAGTTAAAGAAAACATATATATAGATATCGAGAGTGGTACAGCTCAAGCCGATAGCCAAAAAGTTTATCGAGCATATACTTATGTTTATGTATCTGATGATTTGGACAGCTCTGAAAATAGCTTAACTTTTGAATATGCATATGAAACGAAAGCAGGCGTTGTTGCAACGGGAGTTATAACTATTCCGGTACAATAACTGAGTACTTGTTATAACGTCTTTAACTTAGGGTGATACTTTCATCCTAAGTTAAAATCTAATACTAGATTACCTCTTTATCCTTACATCAATAAAAACACGCAACAATATTGTTTCTTATCTACCAAGAAATTCTTCCCCTTCAATAAAGTAGTGAGTTGAAAAAGTGAATCACTATGATTTACCACCTATAGGTTAGTTGTTTTAATCAATCCATGTAGTTAAAAGTTTTTACATAGAGCCTAGATGATTTCTGCATCGTCGAATAAATAAATGACTTATAAATATTCATAATTGGATTTTGCAATTTGAACAACAATTTTTATAATGCAACGCAAGGCATTTATTAACCGTCTGTGTAATTTAAAAAAGACTAGTAAAATCAACAGTCTAATTTATGGCATTATTAATGCTTTTTCTATTGTGAAGCTATATTTAAAACCGAGGGTAGCAGTATGATTAGCAGTAAAGTGACTCCGAATAGACGATTAATACTTTCAGCAAAAAACCTTTATTTTTTTCAACAGAAGCGTAGAGAAGAGCTCGCCGATAGTAATAATATAAAGAATGAAAATACCGATAGTGAGATATCAATAAATGAAGATAACGGAAGTTATATTCTTGGTTATAACTAGAAATAAAATAAGTCGTATCATTTATTCTTGCGTATTTACTTAACCAAAAAGAAACAGGCCAGCATCGCTGGCCTTTGAGTAAATGTCAGATTACAAACTTACTGACAACTAACGCCAACTGCTGCGAAAGCAGTTGTAACTTCACTTACATTTAAACCAAGGTCACCTGCTGAAGACTGAACACCACAGGCACCGGCATTAAAAGTAGAACCCGCCGTCCAATACAAGTCATTAGCACGTAACATTACGCCAAATGCCTCACGTACTGTCCAGTCACTAGTTGTGGCTAACAAATAAAAAGCTTTGTTATATACGCCAGAACTATAATGCACATCTAAGTTGCTGGTCATATCAGAAGCATGATCAATTGATCTGCCGTCTTCAGGTGGGTTAATCATATAGCGTAATGCGCCGCTACTCTTGAATATTTGTTCTCCAACCATCCAGTCGTTTGAGCCATGCATGAAGTTTTCTGCTGCTTCACCGGCCATATCTGAAAATGCTTCGTTCATACCACCTGATTCTCCGCTATAAATCAAACCAGAACGTTGCTCTGTAACACCATGGCTAACTTCGTGAGCAGACACATCAAGACTAACCAATGGGTAAAATGTTGTTGCACCGTCGCCAAAGGACATTGCCGTACCATTCCAGAATGCATTTTCGTAATTGCGGCCATAATGAACACGCATTTCTAATTTTTGCGATAAGGGGCTAACACCATACCAGTCAGCGTACATATCAAAAATAACGTTACCAAAAGCTTGAGCATCGTTCATTGGAGCGAAAGCACCGTTTGTTAAATCTTCACCTGTATCGCCACAAGTTACCTGAGCAGTGCTACCACGGCGAGTTTTATTACCCATATCAGTCGTTATAACGTTTTCGTTCTCTAAGTAGCATGTAGAGCCATTTTGAGTTGCTTCTATACTTGAGAAATCAGTACCGTATTGATAGCGACCTGTTTTATTGTTGCCACCAGGTCCTGTCAATGTTGTTGGAGTAGGTGAGTTACCGCTACCACCACCGCCTGGTTTTCCTTTCCTTTCTTTTTTTGCATGGTTAATACCTTCCCATGACATTAATATTTCGCCACTATTAGCATCAATAAAGGCCATTGGTCGACTTGGTTCGTCACTGTCATTTACTAAATATTCAACTCGATAAGCTAATTGTGCGGTATTCATCTTATCGATATAAATCATTAAATCAGCTTTGGGGTTTATAATGTTGTTGTGACCCAGCAATTGCTTTAACTTGCCAAGCGCTTTACCGTGCAACATACCTGGAGTGACAGAAGTTAAATCGTTAGAAATGTTAACCATTAAAGAACCTTGCATACCAAGATTGCGACCAGCTTTGTCTTGCTCTAATACAAATGACTGCCCAAAAACGGGCACTCCTTTATAAAACATTTTCAATTTTGTCTTATTATTGCCTTGCACGGTAGAAAATGATTTACCAGATTTGAAGCTATAGTTAGCGCTTAATTGCGTAACATCATGAACAGATCTTCCATTCATCTTGCTATGATTAGCACTTACATTATTAGCTGCTATTACAGATGTTGATGCAGATAATGTTAATAAAGTGGCTACAGAAAATTTTAATAGGTAGGGTTTCATTTTGTTATCCTCTGATCTTAATTAATCTCTTTTATGTGTATTAACGTAAAAATCAGATTAAATAACATTGATAACTATTACGATATTTACACAATATTGAATACTTCACACTTAGTGATATTTCTAATAGAGTTTGTAATAAGTATTGCGGGTATATAGGGCTTGTCAACAGTAAAGTAGGGGGAGGTTCTCTCATGAAATACACAATGTCTAATAAAGCAAGTACGATGTTTGGGCTGTTTATTTAATAATTTATATAGGCTTTTGTTATTTATTGCTAAATTACCGTGAAATTTTTATTTACCTAATCTCAATTGTTATTATTGGTCTTCAGGTTCAACAAAATTTTCTTTTGCTATTTTTTGCACTTCTATGCTTTTTTCAATTATTTTTTCACGCATTTTTGTTATTTCTTCCATGGCTACTGCTTTTTCTTCAGGGCTCATATTCTCATTTTTTGCTAACTCTTCCATCATGGCATCAAGCTCTTCAAGTTTCTTTTTGTCAATACCTAAACGTTTATCTAATATTGCCTGCATCATATCTTCGAATCTCGAGCTAGTTGCGGTATCACTTTTTACTGAGCTAATGCCCGATGAAGAAGATGTATCTTGGGTTCTTGTTTGGTTACTTGAATTTTGAGCGAGTAACTCTGCGGCTGTTTGTGGTCGTACATAGATAGGAGCAACTTCTTGAATAATAGCGCTCTCGCCTTTCGACAGGGATAATGCTTGATTAGATAAGGTTAGCGTATCTTGATTTGAGCTGTTATCTACAGGACGATTATGAGTGTTTTTAAAATCAACTTGGCTCGCACCTTGTGATTTTGCTCGGGTGATTATTTCACCGTAATTCTGATTGATCATCATAATGATATTCCTGATTTGTAGCTCTGTCCGTATATTATTTTTTAAAAAAGCAGTATTTATGCCAATAGTTAAATTTACGTAAACTTAAGTAAAACCGTAACTATAAAAGGAGTTATGGTGATGTTTTGTGTCTAAACGGAATATTATTGCCGTGAATGTTACCTTTAAGAGAATTATTGCCGCAGGACAATAGTTCAGGCCTTAATTCAATAATTCTAATCGTTTTCTATTTTTAACGTTATTTCAAAGACGTTGGTGTTTATTTTGTAGCCGAAGTGTTATGTTTTTGTTTAAAAGATAGTAATAAATATGTTTAAACAGGAATCCAATGAAGAAACTACTTTCTATAACCTTCGTTTCATCGATGATAAGTTTTAGCCCATTAGCTTTATCATTTGAAAGTAAGGATGTTATTAATGCCCAGGATGTCAGTGAACAATGCTTTTCGAAAGAATGGTCAAAAGCCGCGTTAGTTAGATTAAAGTCGAATAATTTTTTGTTAGAAGAAAGCCGTAAAAAAGAAACGCTAGCACTGCAGTTACTTCATTGTTTAGCAAAACCAGAGGCTGAAATTAGAGACGGTATTGCGTTTGAAGCATTAAGCTTTTGGCTGAGAGGCAGTGAACTTAATAATGTTTTACATCTGAAAATGTTTGACTATTTAACCCATGTTCTAACATCAAAAGTAAATGACGAGAATGGCGTATATCAAACATTTTCAATGCTAATGTTGTCTGAAATAGCACGAGTAGATCGTAAAGCCCCTTTTTTAACCGACGATCAAAGAAATCGTTTAGTTATTATTGGTTCTGACTTTTTAACAAACCTACGAGATTACCGAGGTTTTAGCGATAACGTTGGCTGGCGACATGGCATTGCTCATTCATCAGATCTTATGTTGCAATTAGCATTGAACGCTGAAATAACAAAAGCACAACTTGATATCATGCTTGACGCTTTAGCAAGCCAAGTTACCGCAAACGAGCAACATGCCTATATTCATGGAGAACCAAAACGCATTGCGATGGCGGTTCTTTATATTTTTTTAAAGAAAGAACACTCGGTTGATGATTGGAATAAGTGGTTAGGTAATGTAACCCAAGTATCACCTTTCAATGAATGGCAAGAAGTTTATAAAAGTGAAAAAGGCTTAACAAAATTACATAATACACAGAGCTTTTTGTTTTCGTTATATGCCACTATCAAAGCCAGTAAAAATGATACCTTAGTACAAATGATACCAGCTTTAGAAAAAGCTATAAAAGAAGTTAACTAATGAATAATGTTTACCACATACTTAATGGTGATGCTCTAAAAATGCAATTTCCCAAGTTAATTTTAGGGGAATTGATTGTTGCTCGAGAATGCTTAGTTGATGGCAATGTTCAGGGGAAAACCTTAGATGAATTATTTTTAAATAGAGCCGAGTATTTAGAAAGCTATCCACAAGTACCAAAGGGTGAATATAATAAAACTACAGTACCTGAGTTCATGAAAATAACGAACCTCCCTAAAGGGGCGACTGTTTATTGCTGGTTTGAGGATGATTTGTTTTGTCAGGTAAACTTTTGGTTTGTTTTGCATTTATTGTATAAACGAGTTCAAGATTATAACGTTTGTTTAGTTCGGCCTAATTCTGGCAATGAATATAGCTTTGGTCATATGAGCCAAAGTGAATTAATAGCAGCCTATAACTCAGCTAAAAATATTGAAGCTATTGAAATGAAACATTTAGGTAGTTTATGGAATTATTATCAGCAAAATAATTTTGCCGATATGTTATTTCTCGCTGAACGTTATCAAGATAAATTTCCCTTTTTACTCCCCGCGATAAGTGCTGAAATAGACAGGTTACCTGATGATAGCGGTTTTGGAAGACCAGAAAGGCGTTTGTTATCAATTATGAAAGAGCTTGGTACTCAAGATTTTGGAGCTGTTTTTCGAATGTTTTATAAAAGTGAGGCAATCTATAGTTTTGGCGATTTACAAGTAAAACGTATGTTTGATACGCTACTTAAAAGGTAACTATTATTTTAAATTAAATTTTTTATATTTGTAATAAAACTTAACTTTTCAAGACTAAGTACATAACGGTAACAAAGTATTTATAGTTAAAATAATAACAGAGGAAGATATGACCCAAAATTTAGCAGAGCCTATGGCTTTACAATCTAGATTACTCAATATTGATATCATTAGAGGTATTGCCTTGTTGGGTATTCTTTTAATGAATATCCAAGCATTTTCAATGAACTTTTCTGCCTATTCTAATCCTACCGCTTTTGGTGACTTAACGGGCGTTAATTTTTATGTTTACTATTTATCGCATCTTTTTGCAGATCAGAAATTTATGACCATATTTTCAATACTGTTTGGTGTCGGTATTGTTTTAATGGCTGAAAATATTGAACGAAAAGGTGGCAGCCCAGGTAAAGTGCATTATAAGCGAATGTTCATACTGGCTGTTTTTGGTATGATGCATGCTTACTTATTATGGTTTGGTGATATTTTGTTCCCTTACGCAATAGCAGGGATGATAGCTTATACAGTTCGTAAAAAATCAGTCAAATTCTTATTAATTACTGCATTTTTATCCATCGGCTTTTGTTCTTTAGTAATGTTTCTAATTAGCTTGATCATTCCTATGATGGAACCCGCTGATTTAAAAACTATGCTTGCAGTTTGGGCACCAACACAAGAAGTTATTGATAAAGATATTTTAGTTAACCAAGCAAGCTGGTTAGGGCAAATGGAACATAGAAACTTTATGGCGTCTAAAATGCAAACCAATGTCCTTTTCTATTTATTTAGAATCGTCGGCTTAATGATGATTGGTATGGCGATGTTCAAGCTCGATTTTTTTGGTAAACGTTTTAGCAATAAAGCCTTAACGATTAGTGCTTTGATAACTTTGGCTTTAGGTTTATTTTTAATTATTACTGGTAATCAAGCTAATTTTGCTAGTGGATGGCCTATCGAATCAATGTTAGCAGGCGTTCAATACAATTATTGGGGCAGTATTTTATTGGCCTATAGTTATATGAGTTTATTGATTGTATTTTGTCGTTCATCTGCGCTGATGAAATTAAAGAGCTTATTAGCAAATGTAGGTAAAATGGCGTTAACTAATTATTTATCTCATACCTTGATCTGTGGATTTATTTTCTATGGCTGGGGTTTAGGCTTATACGGTACTGTTGATCGCAGTGAAATGTTACTTGTTGTTCTAGGGGTTTGGATATTTCAATTGTTCTTCTCAAGTTTTTGGATGGCTCGCTTTCAATATGGTCCTTTTGAATGGTTATGGCGCAGTATGACTTACGGAAAACGTCAGCCACTTAAAATAACGCAATAGTTCATAGAATATTGTTAATACTAGCAAACGTAAAAACGGCTTCGGCTGTTTTTTCGTTTAATAGTAGACCCTGATGGATTATTACGGTTAACTTATTAATAGAGAAGGACTGCAAAGAAATGACAGATATACTAAACAAAAATATATTTTTAATAAAAGAGCATGTAGGAATTTTTAAAGCCGCGAATAATTATGATGTTTATGATCCAGAAACGGGTAATGTCATTATGGAATGTCGAGAGCCAAATTTAGGTTTCATTACCAAAATGCTACGCTTTACTGATTATAAAACGATGACACCGTTCGATGTTCAAATATCTACACCTGACGATCAGCGCATTGTACGTATTGAGCGTGGGATTTCTATTTTTGTTTCTAAAGTCACTATTACTGATGGTGAAGGTAATCCTTTAGGTTATTTCCAACAAAAATTATTTTCTATTGGTGGAAAGTTTGATATCTACGACAATCAAGACAGACTGATTTGTCAGCTAAAAGGCAACTGGGTTGGTTGGGATTTCCGTTTTATGGATGGAGATAATGAATTTGCTCATATTTCTAAAGAATGGGGCGGCGTTGGAAAAGAGTTATTTACGAGCGCTGATAACTACGTTCTAAAAATATCTTCAGATGTCCCTGATAATCATCCCGTACGAAAGTTAATCCTTGCTGCTGTTATGTGTATTGATATGGTTTTGAAAGAATAACGATAGAGAGAATTACAGTGAGTAAACCTATTATTTCCTTCGTTAGTCAACTTGCAGAACATGAGCAACTTACTTGGTTGCAATTGTTATCTGCAAAACTTCCTAATGAATCTATAAAGTTTGATAAAGATTTAACCCAAGCTGAAAAGCGGCAGTGCGAAATTGCGATTGTGGCTGATCCGGCCCCTGAAAACTTATCGTTATATCCACAGTTGAAATGGGTACAAAGCTTGTGGGCGGGTGTTGACTCTTTAGTTACACAACTAACAAAAGATAACCAAGCGCCAAGCTTTGCATTATCTCGCTTAGTTGATCCTATATTGGCACAGACAATGAGTGAGGCGGTATTAACTTGGGTACTCTATTTACATCGAGACATGCCTAAGTATTTGCAACAGCAAAAAGCAGCTCAATGGCAGCAACATAGTTACTTCCTCCCACAAGGGCGTACGGTTGGAATTTTAGGCTTAGGGAAATTAGGTAAGGTGAGTGCAGTACGTTTAAGTAACAATGGTTTTAATGTGCTTGGTTGGAGCCAAAGCTCGAAAACAATAGAGGGAGTTCAGTGTTACTCTGGTAATGATGAGTTAATTGCCATGGTAAAACAAAGCCATATTCTAGTTTGCTTATTACCCCTAACTGAAACAACGTATCAGCTTATAAACCGTGATTTAATTAAGCAATTACCTAAAGGAGCTAGCATTATTAATTTTGCTCGAGGCGGAATAATTGCTAATGATGATTTGATTAAAAATTTAGATGAAGATCATCTTGAACATGCAATTTTAGATGTTTTTGAACAAGAGCCTCTCGATAAAAGTAATCCGCTTTGGTCACATGAAAAAATAACCGTACTGCCACACATTTCCGCACCGACTCATCTTGAAAGTGCAGGGGAAATTGTCGCAAACAATATTAGACGTTATCGAAAAAGTAACAAAATACCTGTTTGTATTAACTGGCGGAAAGGCTATTAGACTTCTTATAAATTATAAAATAATAACCACTATTTTACTAAGGTTATTTTATTTCACTTGATCTACATCAAAGTATTATTTATTCCATTTATTAAAATCATAATCATAGTTTTGTGCTTTATTCGCTGACCATTGGGGGTTAACGTAAATAAGGTACCAATAGACAGAGAAAATTATGAATGACAATTCCAAACCTATTATTTATTCATGCTCAGGCTGTTCAAGCTTGGCCAGAATGGCGCATGATATCGCATTAACCCTTGATGGCGATGGTATTGCAGATATGTCTTGCATATCAGGTGTTATAGGAAAGGTTGCACCAATACAGGCTATTGCTCGCTCTGGACGTCCTATTATAGCGATTGATGGTTGTAGTATGGGCTGTACTAAATCTTGTTTAGATGCTTGTGACTTGAAGGCAGAACACTATTTTGATATCAGTGATCTAGGTTTTGAGAAACGTGATAAATGGGATGATTCACTCACTGAAAATAGCATAGCGTTAACCTCTATTTATACAAAACTCCTTGAGTCGGGAATTTCTGCCTCTAAGTATAAATAATAGTAGGCTCCTTTTTGGCCAATTTATTAAGATTGTCAGTTTTTATCTTTTAACTTTATGCTAACGTTTAACTGTGAACTTAGCATAAGATTAAAGTGGCAGAGCAAGGGGATATATTTTACACTGCTTGTTTAGTTGTGTTGTTGATCGCGGTGTAATGGAATTAATAAAGTGGTGTGAGCTTATTGCTCAGAAGTTAGTTAAAGGGCGCATATTTGCTTTTTTACTTGGTATAGCAAGTTTCATTTCATTCGTATATGTTGCTATCTTTGGCACAATTGAGCTGCAAAACCAAGTGGCAGTTCCATGCCTACTTACGATACTTTGGTCACTACTATTCTTTGTGTTTATTCGTGTCTATAGTCACTCTACTATCGAACAGACTAAAAAACCTTCTATGTTCACTCGTTTTAAGAACAGAATAAAACGATTTTTTTATACTTTGTTTTCATGGTCCTTCTTATTGTTAACACTTTCAATTTTATACTTAACATATAAAATGTTAATGGTATGGGCTTAAGGTCATTAATAATACCTTTCCCTACAACGTTTGATGATTTTTCATCAAACGGGCATTACAAATCTATATCCCGCCCCATAAACAGACTCTATTACAGTATCAGCAATACCCAAAGTTAGTATTTTTTTTCGAATGTTTTTCACGTGTGCATCAACCGTACGGTCAGAAATATCACGCATGTCGGGGTAGGCTAAGTCTAAAATTTGCCCGCGGGAATAAATACGTTCAGGCTGCTGGTAAAGTAAATTAAAAAGACTGAACTCTAAATGAGTCAGATCAGTAGATTTAAGCTGGTAACTTAGTTTTAAGTTTTCGGTATTTACACTCAAAATATTTGTATTAGGCTTTTTACTTGTTCGCTTTAGAATAGCCTTTATGCGCAGAATTAACTCCATGGCACTAAAAGGCTTACAGACATAATCATCAGCGCCTGCTTCTAAACCAACCAGTCTGTCTATCTCTTCTACTTTAGCGGTAAGCATTATAATGGGAACATCAGAAAACTCTCTAATTTCTTTACAGCACTGGGTGCCATCTTTAACGGGTAGCATTAAATCTAATAAAATTAAATCAGGAGGGGACTTTTTTACAGATTCAACAACATGTTCACCTGAACTTAAGTGGATGGTTTGATAGTTTTGAGCATCAAGAAAAAGTAGTACACTTTCTGCAATTTCAAGGTCATCTTCAACTAATAATATCGCAGCCATGATTTACCCTCTTAGTAGTGGTAATTTAACGGTGACCGCTAGGCCACCTAATTTACTTTGTGTTGCAGTGATACTACCATTATGTGCTTCAATAATGCTTCGACAAATGGAAAGGCCTAATCCGGAACCTCCTGTTGCTCGACTTCGAGATGATTCAAGCCTAAACAACCGCTCGAATATTTCAGTTAAATGCTCTTTTGCAACGCCGGGGGAGCTATCCTCAATGCGAATACTTATATTTTTTCCAAGCATGATAACGGAAAGCGCTATTTTCCCAGGTTTATCTGTATAAGCAATACTGTTGTGAATTAGGTTGCTTAACACTTGTTTAATTTTTTCATCGTCAAACTTGACGATTAAATCATCTGATATATTAAATGTTTGATGCCACTCAAAGCCATGGCTTGAAGCTATATCAGAAAACTCACCAGACCAAGCTATTAACTCAGACAAACAATTATGCGGATGTATATTTAAATTCAACGCACCGATATCAGACTGTGCAAGTTGATATATATCGCTGATCATACTATTAATTTCACCTATTTTATTAAGTAGGCTTTCGTAGGAAGCATCGACATCTTTAACTAAATTATATTGCAGTGCTTCAACTTTTAAATGTAATACTGACAAAGGGGTACGAAGTTCATGAGAAACATCAGCAAGTAGTTGATTTTTTTTGTCGACTAATTCCTCCATTAAACTAGCTCGCTCATTTACCCGTTTACGTTTTTGTTTTTGGCGATAAATCAAAAAACTCGTACTCAAAATAAAAATGATAAAACCTGAAAGCCAAAGGTTTCGCTGGTAATCTTTTTGTTTCAACTCTAACAACTGCAAGGCATTGTCTTTTGTTAGTAACTCTATTTTTTTTTCTTTTTTAGCGGTTTGAAATCTATTTTCTGTTCGCTCATTTTTCTCAGAAATTTCAATTTTCCGATTACTTTTACTCAGTACTTTATTCACTGAACTATGTTGGTAGGCCTTTTTAAAATCACCCTGGCGTGCATATATTCTACTAAGTACGTCTTCAATATATTGTTGCTCTTTAGGATTATTAATAACTTTTAGTTTGTCATACGATACATGCGCGCGCAGTAAAGCACTTTCTAAATTGCCCATTTGAAGATAAGTATCAGCTAATTTGGAATTAAGCCTTTGTATTATACTGTCACTCTTCATTTCTTTTGAAAGCAGCAATACTTTTTCGTAGGCAGTAATAGCAAGTTCAAAATGCTTTTGAGCAAAATATATATCGCCGCTAGTGATGATCTC
>Ga0209292_1004760_pt1 | contig 14162 bp, 5 predicted proteins | sample GOMGulsemesocosm_2_FD_184634 | JGI IMG/M metagenome (GOLD analysis project Ga0209292, IMG submission 184634) | Methane-oxidizing microbial communities from mesocosms in the Gulf of Mexico - GOM9C Gulf of Mexico (SPAdes) (version 2) | ecosystem: Environmental > Aquatic > Marine > Cold seeps... | reverse complement strand
AATAGTTTTCATCGGAATGTTTTCTATTATTTGATGAGGGAGTTTCTACAATTCTGGCATCAATAAGGGGCCTCTTTGAAATCTCTTCTTTTAAATTAACAATCGTTTTAATGCCATTATTGTATATGTTTGTGTGTTTTTGAATGCAGTTCATTTATCTAGGGAAATAAATGGTAGGCTGTTATATTAGCGTTTAATTGTATTAAGAGGCCCCATCAACCGCTAGTCTTTATTATTTAGTTAGATCACTAATATATATATTAATTTTAAGCGTTTTATGATTTTTACGTAGAGAATTGTTTTTAATTTTTTGTGTAGAAGGTGCTAGGTTCCTATATTCAGCTCAATGAATGAGAACGTACTGATTTCAGAAAATAAGGAGGATGTAGTGATGGACCAACGACAGATCGACGTCATTAATGAGCTTTATAAGTGCATTCTCACACCCGAGAGCTGGGGTGAAATAATGAACCGTATCAACGACGATATCGGTGCCTTTGGCATTAATTTACTGACAGCAGATAAAGTACTTTCAGAAATGCAAAACTGTTGGATGTCTAATAGCTTAAAACCCTCTTTTCAGGCTTATTTGGACAATGGTTTTATTCAACATGAAATGCCAACGACTGAAACATTAGTTCAAAGCACACAAAATGTTGGTTTGATGCACACAGATTTAGTTGAGAAATCACATAATAGGTTATCTAATAATAAAGTAGATTATACCTTGTTGAATAAATGGCTGTTGGACAATTATGGTGTAAAAGATCGTTACATTGCGTCACTTAATAAACATGCTAGTCATTTCGATAGCGTGTGTTTAAGTTTTTTAGAAAATCAAAACTACAGTCAGGAAACCGTTCAAAGGTGTAATGTTTACCTCCCGCATATCGCAAATTTAGTTAAGGTATCACGGCCGTTTTTACTTTTAAAAGCACGCTTTAACTCGGTTCTTAACGTACTTGATAGATTTAGACTTGCCGTTTTTTTGCTTGATAATAAAGGTGATGTTATTGAGAGGAATACGGGGGCACAGCGGGTTTTAGACCAAAGGGATGGTCTCTCTTTAGATGTAAAAAATCGACTACAACTCACTTCACATGCTGCTAATGCTGAGCTCTATAATGCCATTAATAAACTGACTACATCTGAGCCATTATCAAAACAAAATCGAAATGTGAGATTTGCAGCCCCAAAGGACTCTGGGGCATCAAGTATCCTACTAGAAGTATCTGCCCTTATGCATTATGAGCTTCCTATTGGCGCTTTGGTCATAGTGGCTGACCCTGATCAAAAGGCGATAATCGATACCTCGCATTTTACGGAACTGTTTGGTTTGACGCCTTCAGAGCAGGAAGTTTGTCAATTACTTGCACAAGGTAGTAAATCAAATGATATTGCGGATATTAGAAATACGACGATTGAAACAAGTCGGGGTCAAATTAAATCAGTATTAACTAAAACTCAAACTTTTAAGCAAACGGAACTTGTCCGCTTAGCGTTATCAGTCAACATACCCGTAGATCAAAAAGATTAAAAATAACCTTTAAACGATATTAATTCACTTTCAAATAAAAATGTATATCAAGGATGTTTATGATTGATCAGAAGCAAATAGAAGTAATAGACCTGCTTTACAAGTCTATTTTAACACCCGAGAAGTGGGGGAGTTTGATGGATCGTCTTACTGACGATTTAGATGTATTTAGTGTTAATATGCTACTAGCAGATAAGGTGTTAGCGGAACTTCAAAATAGTTGGACATCCAAATCTTTGTTATCAAATTTTCCCATTTACATGGAAAAAAAGCTTTATCTTCACGAAATGCCAATGGTTGAAACTTTGCACCAAACATCTCAAGGGTCAAGGTTAGTGCATGTGGATGAGATTGAACGCTCTCACAATCAACTATCGGATAATAAGTTAGACCTTAGTTATGTTAATCAATGGGTTCTTGAGCAAGATGGAATAACAGATCGATTTATATCCTCACTTAACCATCACGTCAGTCATTCTGATCATATCTGTGTGTGTTTTCATCAAGACAACAAGACTAATCTTGCTAGCACTGTACAGAGGGGAAACCTCTATCTGCCACATCTTGCTAACCTAGTTAATGTGTCACGACCATTCCTATTACTTAAAGCTCGTTTTAACGCTGTTTTGGACGTTTTGGATCGATTTAAATTAGGGGTGTTTTTGTTGTCCAATAGCGGCGATTTGATCGATAAAAATGAAGCCGCTAAAAATATACTGGATCAGAACGACGGTCTTAGCTTGGATGTAAAAAACCGCATGCAACTTTCCGAACGTTCTGCAAATGAAACCTTATATAATATTATTGATAAGGTAACGTTAGGTTCATCTCAAGTTAAAGGCGCGCGTCGCGCTAGATTAATTGCACAAAGACCTTCTAATAGTTCGGGCTTATTGTTGGAGGTATCTGCCCTCATGCATTACGACCTGCCTGTTGGCGCTTTAGTTATAGTGACCGATCCTGATCAAAAGGCAATAATCGATACTTCGCATTTTACGGAACTGTTTGGTTTGACGCCTTCAGAGCAGGAAGTTTGCCAGTTATTAGCACAAGGTAGCAAATCAAATGATATTGCGGATATTAGAAGCACGACCATTGAAACAAGCCGAGGCCAAATTAAGTCAGTACTCAGTAAAACTAAAACGTTTCAGCAAACTGAGCTTGTCCGTTTAGCGTTATCAATCAATATCCCGGTAGACGAGAAACCTTAAGCAGCAATTGTTAGAGGAGAGAATGGTAAAGCGCATTTAAACTATTATTTAAGTCAAAGTTTAGATGCGAGAAATACGATTTCCCGTTAATCGGAACCCAATTAAACCCTTACTGATCAGCTTCTTCACGCCTTAGTTATCTGAAATAGTAAATTACGACCTCGTTCTGTATCCCTTTAAAAGCTTTTTTTTATCTTTATCCCCCATATGGGGGGTGCGGTCAATTTTCCTGTCTTTAAAATAAAAATAAATTGTAATTCTGTAATCTTTGGTTTTCAAAAAACATCTGAAAGGTAAGGACGTGGCACTTATTACAGGGTCTAGGAATAAGGGATGATAAAAATGAAACGCAATATATTGGCGATATCAACAACGCTTGTATTAGCCGGTTGTGGCGGTGGTGGTGGTGAAAGCAGTACTGATAGTTCGAGTAGTAGCAAATACAGTGTCACAGCAATCGATGGTTACTTACAGAACGCAGAAGTTTGGTTGGATCTGAATGAAAACTTCGAACTTGATGTAAACGAGCCCAATACATTGTCAGGTGAGGGGGGTGTTGCCAATCTTGAAGTTGGTGACCTTGTTAATCCTGAGCAGTATCCTGTTGTTGTGAGAGCCATTGTTGGCCAGACAGAAGACGAAGACCAAGGTCTTGTAACAACAGGCTATGTTATGTCTGCACCCGCAGGTGAAACGGCTGTAACCCCGCTATCAACTCTAGTCCATGTTATTTTGAAACGAAATCAAGACGATACGGACGCACCTGAAGAAGTCGCCCAAAAGAAACAAAGTGCAATAACTCAAGTCTCTGTGCAGTTAGGGATTGAATCTGATGATGTACTGGGTGATTTTATTAAATCAGATGCTAAAGACGTTATTTTTGCAGCTGAAAATATTGTGTCTGCCAAAGTCTTACCTGCTAATCCTCGTGATTTACTTAGTATTACTGATTCGACTCAAGCAGAAGCAGATAAATTTATTCAACAAACCAGTGTTATCACGCGTGAAATTAAAAATGTAGTTGAAGAGGTTAACCCTGATTTTAATACCCCTGTTTATAATGCTGGCGACGATTTTGAAATCGACAGCGATAGTGATGGTTATCCTGATAAATACGACGCCTTCCCGGGTGATGCGACAGAATTTGTAGATACTGATGGTGATCAAATCGGTAATAACGCGGATCTTGACGATGATGGCGATGGCCTGAGCGATATCCTTGAAGTTGAAAAAAACACTAATCCATTATTATCAGATACGGACGGCGATGGCGTAAATGATCTCGATGATGCGTTTCCCATTGATGCCAATGAAACCTTAGACACGGATAGCGACGGTTTGGGTAACAATGCTGATCTAGATGATGATGGGGATGGTCTGAGCGATGCAGATGAAGCGATTAAAGGGTCAAACCCCTTGCTATCGGATACGGATGACGATGGTGTCAATGATCTTACTGATAGCTTTCCAAATGATGATACAGAAACGCTCGATTCGGACAGTGACGGTACCGGGAACAATGCCGATCTAGATGACGACGGTGATGGCCTAAGTGATGCAGATGAAGCGATTAAAGGGTCAAACCCCTTGTTATCGGATACGGATGGAGATGGTGTTAATGACAGTCATGATGCTTTGCCAAATGATGACACTGAAACGATCGATACGGACAGTGATGGTATCGGTAATAATGCGGATACGGATGACGATGGAGATGGCCTGAGTGATGTTGAAGAGGCGACAATAGGCTCAGATTCATTGTTATCGGATACCGATGGTGATGGTGTCAATGATAATGACGATGCTTTCCCTGTGGATGGCTCGGAAGCATTAGATTCAGATGGCGATAATATAGGTGATAACGCTGATTTGTTCCCGCACGACTCAGGGCTGAACACACACGGAGCCGCGTTTGATAGCCCCGAATCCGAACAACTCATTGGCTCATGGGTTTACTCAGAAGGTACCCATAAACGTAATGTACTGACTTTTATTGATACTAGCCGTTATGCCTTGATACATGAACACGCTAGCGATGATCAGGCAGCCGGCTCGGTTGAATACGGTACTTATGCTTGGAATCATGAAACAGGGGCATTAACCTTTACTGTTCAATCTCAATCGGATGGCTCTGGTGGCTTTTCTAATGATGACGAGATCTCGTTAACGGTTTATCAAAAGACACTTGAGTTTAATGTTGTGAATGACAATGAGAAAATCCACTTTTCTCGTGTGGGTGATAGCACCTATGAAATGATAGGCGCTTGGTATTTTGAAGACACGGTATTCACCGTATTGTCAGACAGTGAATATGTTGTGACACATTGGCAAAATACAATGACAAATTATGAGGATGGGACCACACAGGCTCTTTCGGGTGAATTTGGAAGCTACACAAATAATGACGTTTTTCAGGTCACAAATGCGACGGTTGATACCGATGGTAAAGGTGGTCTATATGATGCTTCAGATCTAAATGCTCAAGCGGTTGAGTCATTAACACTGGAGCGATGGGGTGAACTTACATTCAACTTCGTGGATAAAGATGAATACCCTGACCCTGTGGGGCTTTCTCGTCTGGGAGCCTTTACGGCACAGGTGATGCCACATGAGAGTTCGAATTTAGGTAACCTTACTGCTGTACGCACATCAAAGTTTAGCGATGATGAGCTGACATCTAAAGATTGGATACTCACCCCCCCGACCGTGCTTTACAAAGGGGGATCTTACGGCCCTACGATCAGACTTCGTTTTGCGGATAATGGCTCTGGCTCGATGGATTTTGGGACTGATGCAGATGGACATGCTGAGATCAATACTATCTCTGATTGGCGTGTGAGCACGTCTGGTTCGGTGCAATGGACGGAAACTGCAGATGATGGCTCTACAGCGTTTGCCTCACTTGCCAAAGTGACTGGCGGTGCCTCGGATGTCTTATTTAATCATACGGGTATTGATGATAATCCAAGTGTTGGGGGAATTCTTCTTCGTGCCAAACTTGAAAAAGAAACATCCTGTTATTTAGACAGTGACGCTCTTGAACTGGCTGACTTTAATAGCCAGATTGGGGATTGCGCTGTTTCTTTGCAAAATCAAATAACAAATAAAAAATTGATCACTCGTACTAAATCGAATGGTGAGACTCGCAGTTATCGCTTTACGAATACAGCGCGCAGTGATGAGGACTTTGTTTTAGGTAACAGTGGTTTAGTTGATTATTACCGAAACGGTATAGCAAGAGAATATAACTGGGCCCTTGATGATAATGGCATCTTAGACATTACCAATAGCGATGACTCTCATCATGATAAATTTGCCCTTATCTACAGCGTTAATGGCGAATCAGATTATGTAACCTATGACACTATCAATGAGGAAGTCTGGACAAGTCGTTACACGGACTATGATGAAACTGACCTAGTTGCTTGTAATATTGCGGATGATGATTGGAATGACCTAGATGGGGATAATGTTGGTGATATACCTGAAACATATAGTAGTTATGATGACTTCTTAGCGGCAGTCGCTAATTGCCAATCAGAATCTGGTTATACCACTAAGTTTAGCGATGATTTTTTTGATCGATTCCCCGTTAACATTCATTCTGGATTTGAAGGCTTCTATACACTGCTCGAAAATGGCGAAGGTGTTTATACCGATGAATCCACTGAAAGCCCTGAAGAATACCCACTAACTTGGATTGTTAGTAATGGTGTACTAGAGGCTATTTTCCCTGCTTCCACAGATTATCCTGCTGCAATTGACTATTTAGCGATAACGGATACAGATGGTATCCATTTCTCCTATAAGAAGTTCGAACGTTCAACCGATTGGGGAGGGCTTTCTGATACGGCTCTTGGTGTCATCTATTCTGCCGTGGCTACGATAGATCAAAATACAGAAACCCACAGTGGTGGAACAGATAACACGGATGTTTTAGATAGTGACGGTGATGGTTTGAGTGATGCGGATGAAGTGATACTTGGCACAGATCCAGCACTCTCTGATACGGATGGTGATGGTATCAATGATCTTGATGATGCATTCCCCATTGATGCTAATGAAATCTTAGATTCAGATGGTGATGGCATTGGTGATAACGCTGATTTATTTCCATATGATTCAACGTTAAGTTCACGCGGTGCAGAATTTGATAGCCCCGAAGTCGAACAGCTTCAGGGTTCATGGATTTACTCAGAAGGTGATAATAAACGTAGCCTACTGACCTTTATTGATGCTAGCCGTTATGTGGTAATACATGAGTATGCGGATGACGGTGGTCAAACTGCAGGGTCGGCTGAATATGGCAGTTATACTTGGGATCTTGAAACAGGGGCATTAACTTTTGCGGTTCTATCTGAATCGGATGGCGCTGGCGGTTTTTCTGATGTGGGAGAGATCTCGTTAACGGTTTATCAAACGACATTAGCGCTCAATTTTGTGCATGAAAATGAGATAATTTATCTTTCTCGTGTGGGTGATAGCACTTATGAAATGGTGGGTGCCTGGCTGTTAGAAGGCAATGTGCTTACCCTATTATCAGACAATGAATACGTTATTGCACATTGGGATAATACGGAGAGTTATGTGGGTGAAGTTTCGCAGGCTCTTTCGGGTGAATTTGGTACCTATACGAATGATACTGGTTTCCAATTTGACACTGTGACGGTAGATACCGATGGTGAGGGTGGTTTCTATAATCGTGAAGAGTTAGATCATGTTGTTGAGTCATTAACGCTGCAACGATGGGGTGAACTCACCTTTGTGTTTGTTGATAAAGTAAAAGATCCTGTGCCTGTTGCATTTTCTCGTATTGGTGACTTTAGCACTCATATTGCGGATATTGATTCGAATCTAGGCGATTTAGGTAATCTCTCTGCCGTAAGGGCAGAAGGATTTACTGAAAATGAACTGAAGTCCACAGATTGGATACTTCATCCACCATTAGGTGGGTATGGATATGACAATGACCCTGAAATTACGTTGAGCTTTGGTGAAAATGGCTTGGGTGAGATGGGGTTTGGGAGTGAAACCAACATCATATCCGATTGGAAAATTAACGATTCTGGCACGGTACAATGGACTGAAACAGCTGGCGATAACTCGACAGCGTTTGCCTCATTGAGCAAAGTGATAGGTGATGACACGAATGCCTTATTTTATCACACTGGCACAGGTGGTACGCTTCTTCGTGCCAAACTTGCAGCGGCGACATCCTGTTATTTAGACAGTGACGCTCTTGAACTGGCCGACTTTAATAATCTAATTGGTGATTGTGCTGTATCGTTAAAAGATCAAATGTCGAATAAAAAACTGATCTCTCGAACTAAATCTAATGGGGAAACGCGTAGTTATCGATTTACGGATGCAACACGCAGTGAAGATGACTTTGTTTTAGGTGACAGTGGTTTAGTTGATTATTACCGAAACGGTATCGCAAGAGAATATATCTGGACGTTAGATGATAATGGTATCTTAGATATTACTAATAGTGATGCGTCTCATCATGATAAATTTATGCTGATCAATACCGACAATGGCCAGTCTGATTATGTAACCTATGACACGTTGAATGAAGAAGTGTGGACGAGTCGTTACACAGACTCTGACGAAATTGAACTTCTTACATGTCAGGACGGTGATGATTCGTTTAGTAATAATGATGAGCCATTAACATTTAGTACTTATGCGGATTACGTGGCCGCGATTGAAGGCTGTCAGCCAGATTCTGGTTATATCGCTTGGTTCAGTGACGATTTTTTCGATCGTCTCCCTGTCAGTATTTATTCCACATCTGATCCCGATGAAAATTATATATTACTTGAAAATGGTCTGGGATTTTATATCACTGATGCCACAGTTAGTGACGCCTCTACACAGTTAGAAATGACGTGGAGTGTTAGTAATGGCGTTCTGAAAACCACGATTTATGAATCAGACACGGTTGCAGAAGATAACATAATTGCAGCGATCGACTATTTATCGATAACTGAAACTAATGGGTCTTATTTTGCGATTAAGGTATTGAGTCGTGAGAACCAATTTGGAGGGTTTTCTGATACAGACCCAGGCCTTATGTCTTCTGAAATTGTTTCGATAACAAAGCCATTAGATTCAGATGATGATGGTATCGCTAACTATGTGGATACGGATGACGATGGCGATGGTTTGAGTGATGTGGATGAAGCAACAAAAGGCACAAACCCATTATTATCGGATACGGATGCTGATGGTGTTAATGACTTTGATGATGCATTTCCAACGGATAATACTGAAACCGTCGATACCGATGGTGATGGCATTGGCGATAATGCCGATACAAGTACGGCTGCACCGGAGGCTGTTAGTCTTGCATTGACCTTCTCAAGTGTGAAGCGCTTCGATTTTAGTTGGACTGCGACAAGTGATGCGACGCATTACTCTCTTTTGGAAAATGAAGATGGACAGTCTGGCTTTACTACAGTAGTGGACAATATCGAGGCTAGCCTTGATACCCTGAGTCACATCGTACCCTTATATGCTCGGATGAATGCCCAATATATTTTGCAAAGCTGTAATGATCTTGGTTGTACTGATTCAGAGGCTATCTCAGTCAGTGGTAACCTAGTAGACAGTATTGGTTATGTGAAGGCCAGTAATCCTGGTTATCTCGATTCATTTGGTTCCAGTCTTACTTTATCATCGGATGGTAAGACGCTAGCGGTTGCGGCTGCAAAGGAAAGTAGTAATGCACAAGGTATTGGTGGTCATTCAACGAGTAACAATGTTAATGACAATTACGGTGCTGTGTATGTATTCACTCTTGACACGAGTAACAACTGGAGCCAGCAAGTCTATCTGAAAGCCAGTAATTCTGGCGCGACGGATTATTTTGGCAGCAGTCTTGTCTTATCTTCGGATGGCGACACTCTCGCCGTCGGAGCTTGGGGTGAAGGCAGTGATGCAACAGGTATAGGTGGTACTCAAACCAATAACAGCAATCCGTTTTCCGGTGCTGTATATGTCTTCACTCGTAACGACAGTGACGTTTGGAGCCAGCAAGCCTATGTGAAAGCCAGTAATTCACAAGCGACTGATTATTTTGGTTCTAGTCTCGATTTATCGTCTGATGGCGATACGCTAGCGGTAGGCGCCTCTGGGGAAGACAGTAATGCGGATAGCGAAGCGGATAACAGTTACACTGATTCTGGCGCTGTGTATGTTTTTACCCGTGATAGTGCCAAGTGGAGCCAAATAGCCTATGTGAAAGCAAGTAATGCAGATGAAAAAGATACCTTTGGTAGTAGCCTTTCTTTGTCGGCGGATGGCGGGACGCTCGCTGTCGGAGCACGAGCTGAAGCCAGTAATGCAATTGGCATTAATGATGATCAAACTAATAATAGCAGTGATTTTTCCGGTGCCGTCTATGTTTTCACTCGTGATTCAGACTGGAGTCAGCAGGCTTATGTGAAAGCCAGCAATTCAGATGAAGGTGATTTGTTTGGTGAGAGTCTTGCTTTGTCGTCGGATGGCGATACTTTAGCCGTTGGAGCTAAAACTGAAAACGGTAATGCAATAGGTATCAATGGAAGTCAAACGGATAAAAGCCCTTATGTTGTCGGTGCTGTGTATGTCTTTACCCGAGACAGTAATACATGGAGCCAACAGGCCTATGTGAAAGCAAGTAATACGGAGGTGGGAGATAGTTTTGGTACCAGTCTGGCGTTATCATCTGACGGCGATACTCTAGTCGTTGGCGCTCAGGGCGAAAAAAGTAACGTGACAGGTTTAGGTGGAGATCAAGCTGATAACAGCCTGACCAATTCTGGTGCTGTATATGTATTTCGTAGGAACTTTCTTTCTTGGAGTCAGCAAGCTTACGTGAAGGCAAGTAATACGGGGAAAGATGATTCTTTTGGCGCAGCAATCGATATATCAGGTGATGGAAAAACCCTAGCTGTTGGGGCTCCATTAGAAGATGGCAGTGGCACGGGTAGTTTTATAGTGCCCAGTGATTCTGGTGCTGTGTACCTCTATTGATCATTTTCGATATGAGAATAGCAATGAGGTCGCTTTATAGCGGCCTCATTGCTATTTCATTGTAATTTTACACGCGAATTCTCTGAAAAATTAAGACAAACCTAATCCCCAAAATCCCCGTAAGCAAGCTTAGTAATGTTAACTTTTTTAATAATAGCAAGACATAGGTAGGGCGATTTTCTATTTGAGTTAGCAGGTGTATTTAATTTAGCCTGATTTTTATGATCTAAATCAATAGTATGTTTAAGTGTCATGAAATCGTCAGGAAAGTTGCTTGAAAGTGTATGATATAAAGTATAATCGTGCTTTGTATTTACACTTGATGACAGTCAGGTGATTTAAGTCTGTTGGTTTAATTAGGTATTCAAAATAAAACCAGCTTTATATATGGACTATTCTTCTTAGAGTAAAGAATGACGCTACTTCCTCCTTCACAAATTCCTTTAAAACAAACATTCGCCATGTTGTTCGTTGTCATCAGTTCTATATCATGCATTATGGGTTATCTTATTATTCGTGAAGGGAATATAAGCGAAAAACAAAGAAGAGTTTTGATCGATAACCTGATCGCTCAACAGAAACAAAAAATACACTATGATGGCGCTAAAGTTGTTGAGAATTTAAATAATTTTAGTTTACAAACAATACCTTTTCTCAAAAATGAATCAAAAGTTCAAGTTGATAAAGCTCATTCCATCGCCACTTCTCTCTATAAAAATTTAACCCCCATCTTATCTCAGGCTGAAGTAAAGTCAGCGATTAAAGAAGCGTTTAGGGATATTCGTTTTTTTTCTAATCGTGGTTATCTTTTTATCAATGATATGAAGGGTCATACCATACTTTTACCGACCCAAGCTGAATTAGAAGGGACGACTTTCTATGGTCATAATGATGATAAAGGCAATGACATCATTCAAGGCATCATTGATGTAGTACAGAATGATGCGAAACAGGGCTACAGTGAATATCGCTGGTATGAGCCAGAGAATGAGCAAAATATGAAGAATAAAATTAGCTTTATACGTCAATTTGAACCCTTCAATTGGATCATTGGGACAGGAGATTATATTCAAAAAGTCGAACGTGACTTTCAGCAAAAATCGATCCGTCAACTTGCATCACTTGAGTTAAATAAAAGTAGTATTTTTATCATCTTTAATAAAGACGATAAAATTATTTATCAGACTCAGACACTATCAAGTAGCTTAATGGATAAACTGCAGAAGCCAGATTCAGTCAGACGTTTTGTCACTCAAATACAAAAGAATCAAGGAACGCCTTTAGTTCAAAAGCAAAAGGCACTTCACAACAAGAGTTACCGTTTCTCATATACTAATACTGTCGATCAGTGGGGCTGGACTATTGTTGCAGGCTATAATAATAGCGATATTTTATCTAACGCTGAAACGCAATTATCCTTATTGAAAACAAGCCAAAAAGAAAGTATGAAAAGCTTGTTAATTGCTTTTACCCTGCTATCAGGGATTTCTTTGATTATCGCCCTTGGCGTCGCATTTTGGCTGAGGAATATCTTTAATAGTTACCATAGCCACAGTCAAAAACAACATAACCTTTTACTAAAAAACAAATCCGAACTGGAGTTATCGTCACGTGTTTTTGACAGTACCTATGAAGGTGTAATGATTACTGATGAAGGGAATAATATCATTACCTGTAATTCTTCATTTTGCCGTATCACAGGGTATGCTAAAGAAGAGATTGTCGGTCTCACGCCAAATGCTTTAGCGTCAGGATTAACAGATCCAAAAGTGTATAGTGATATGTGGGATTCACTTAAAACAAAAGGATCATGGCAAGGTGAAGTTATCAACCAACATAAAAATGGGCATCAATTTCCAGAGTTGTTGTCTATCTATGTTTGTAAAGATGCTAGCGGTAAAATTGTTAATTACATTGGTACAATAGTTGATATTAGTAAACGTAAAAATGCTGAAAAAACGTTACAACACCTTGCCGATTATGACCCATTAACAAACCTACCTAACCGTCGATTCTTTAAAGAAAGAGTTGATAGTATTATTGAGTTGGATAAACAAAGGAAGCCCACTGAACCTATTAATAAGATAGCGTTGCTGTTTTTAGACTTAGATTCGTTTAAATATATCAATGATAGCCTTGGTCACAGTGCGGGAGACAAAGTACTTAAGGTTATTGCATCACGTCTGTTGGAGCATCAAAACGATAATATAATTGTAAGCCGTCTTGGCGGTGATGAATTTGTTATTTTATTGCAAAATATTGTATCCGAACATGCTGTAAAGCAGTTTTGTAACGGGCTAATGCAAAGTATTGAAAAGCCGATGGATATACTCGGGCGTTCAATTATTATCACACACAGTCTTGGTGTGACGCTTTATCCAAAAGATGGTGATACGACTAATATATTGCTAAAAAATGCCGATGCAGCATTGCATAAAGCAAAAGAAAGCGGTCGTAACAACGTACAGTTTTTCACTGCTAATCTAAATCGTGATGCAATGAAAAAACTATCTTTAGAAAATGATTTACGTCGTGCTTTAAAGCGTAATCAGTTTGAAGTCTATTATCAGCCTCAAGTGGATTTAAATAATAAACAGGTTATTGGCTGTGAGGCACTTATACGTTGGCATCACCCAACTAAAGGCTTTGTTTCACCCATTGACTTTATTCCCCTTGCTGAAGAAACTGGTTTGATTAATGATATTGGTGAATGGGTGTTATTTGAAGCTTGTCAGCAGGCTGCCAACTGGAGAAATGAATATGGCAGAGCTATTGATATGGCAATCAATTTATCAGCGAGACAGTTTGATGACATGCTAGTCGCAACAGTTATTAAAGCCCTCAAACAAAGCAAATTACCGAGCCATTGCTTAACGCTAGAAATTACCGAGAGCATATTAGTACATAACCCTGAGGATGTTATTCACACTTTAACGCAATTACGTCAATTGGGTATTAAAATTGCCTTAGATGATTTTGGCACAGGTTTTTCAAGCTTATCCTACCTAAAGCGTTTTCCTTTAGATAAGCTAAAAATTGACAGAGCTTTCGTAAAAGGCTTGCCAAATGACTCCGATGACAGTGCCATCATAGCATCTGTTTTAGCCGTTGCTGAACACTTCAACCTTACAACCATTGCTGAAGGCATTGAGAACCCTGAGCAAGACATCTTCTTAAAAGAACTAAGCTGCTCTCAAGGCCAAGGTTATTTTTACGATAAACCGCTTACTGCGCATGATATGTCTCAAAGGCTTAAGCATAGACAAGCCGGAAAACCTGCTCTATTTAGTAGTGATGAAATTGCTTGAAAATAAGGGGGGTAACGGCATACTCGTGAGTTAAAAGTGTCTTTTTTTAACGTTGTTGATCATCCAGGCAACCTATCGGGTAATACA